>Ga0102960_1000511_pt1 | contig 14612 bp, 6 predicted proteins | sample SalPon2_B_H2O_MG_2_FD_84521 | JGI IMG/M metagenome (GOLD analysis project Ga0102960, IMG submission 84521) | Salt pond water microbial communities from South San Francisco under conditions of wetland restoration - Salt Pond MetaG SF2_B_H2O_MG | ecosystem: Environmental > Aquatic > Non-marine...
GCAACATTGACACTCTCAGCAGCAACGTGGACACTCTCAGCAGTAACGTGGACACCCTCTCAGCAAACACAGACGCTCTGAGTTCCTATGTCCGGAGCAACATCGACACACTCAGTTCCAACGTCGACACGCTCAGCAGCAACGTGGACACTCTCAGCAGTAACGTTGATACGCTGTCAGCCAATACAGATGCCCTGAGTTCCTATGTCCGTAGCAACATAGACACACTCAGTTCCAACGTCGACACGCTCAGCAGCAACGTGGACACTCTCAGCAGTAACGTGGACACCCTCTCAGCAAACACAGACGCTCTGAGTTCCTATGTCCGGAGCAACATAGACACACTCAGTTCCAACATAGACACACTCAGTTCCAACGTCGACACGCTCAGCAGCAACGTGGACACCCTCTCAGCAAACACAGACGCTCTGAGTTCCTATGTCCGGAGCAACATCGACACACTCAGTTCCAACGTCGACACGCTCAGCAGCAACATCGACACACTCAGTTCCAATGTCGACACGCTGTCAGCAAACACAGACGCTCTGAGTTCCTATGTCCGGAGCAACATTGACACACTCAGTTCCAACGTCGACACGCTCAGCAGCAACGTGGACACTCTCAGCAGTAACGTGGACACCCTCTCAGCAAACACAGACGCTCTGAGTTCCTATGTCCGTAGCAACATCGACACACTCAGTTCCAACGTTGATACACTCTCAGCCAATACAGATGCGCTGAGCAGTTATGTCCGGAGCAATATTGATACACTCTCTGGAAACGTTGATGTATTGTCCAGTAATGTTGATACGCTGTCAGCCAATACAGACGCTCTGAGTTCCTATGTCCGTAGCAACATAGACACACTCAGTTCCAATGTAGACATCCTTTCATCGAATGTAGACGTACTCAGCAGCAACGTTGATACACTGTCAGCCAATACAGATGCCCTGAGTTCCTATGTCCGGAGCAACATTGACACGCTCACCAGCAATGTGGACACACTCAGCAGTAACGTTGATACATTGTCAGCCAATACAGATGGCCTCTCATCCAATGTGGACACACTCAGCGTCACCGTTCAAGGGTACACAGACACGTTCACCACGAGCAATCTGTATGCGACTGTGCTGGCAGACCTTCCGACAACTATTGCCGATTCCCTGACGGTCCGTGGAAACACTCGACTGCAGGGGAATCTGATTATTGATAGTGGGAATGTCGTATACGTCGACTCACAAGTGGAAATTTCAGAGCAGTTGGTGGTACATAATCAGGGAACAGGACCAGCCGTCGATGTCCTACAGACCGGAGCCGAGTCTCTCGCCCGTTTTGTGGATGATGGCAATGTGGTCATGCAAATGTACAATTGGGGGAACGTGGCTTTCGCATCCGGTTACTCGGACATTCTCAACAATACCACCCAGAGCCCCTCGGACGCACTGGTGACGGTCTTCGGGAGCTTTGCTGCTGACTCGTTACGTGGAAACCTAGCCATCAGTAATGTCGTCGGATTGGACACGAGTTTGGCCGATCTTTGGGCAAATGCAGGTGAGCAACAAAGTAATATCAGCAGTCTGTGGGCCAACGCTGAGGACCAACAGACTGAGTTGACAAACCTGTGGGCCAATGCTGGGTTGCAGCAGACTGAGATCACGGCTCTTCAGACGGACACTACAGACCTGTGGGCCAACGCTGGAGACCAGCAGACTGAGCTGACAAACCTGTGGGCCAACGCTGGGTTGCAGCAGACTGAGATCACGGCTCTTCAGACGGACACTGCAGACCTGTGGGCCAACGCTGGAGACCAGCAGACTGAGTTGACAAACCTGTGGGCCAACGCTGGGGACCAACAGACTGAGTTGACAAACCTGTGGGCCAATGCTGGGGACCAACAGACTGAGATCGCGGCTCTTCAGACGGACACTGCAGACCTGTGGGCCAACGCTGGGTTGCAGCAGACTGAGATCACGGCTCTTCAGACGGACACTGCGGACCTCTGGAGCAATGCACAGAGCCAGCAGATCCTCCTTGCATCTCTGGAAGGAAACGCAGTAGACCAACAAACGGAACTGGTTGATCTCCAGAGCAATGTCGCCGATTTGTGGAGTAATGCGCAAACACAACAGACCACCTTGAGCAGCGTATTTGTAGACCTCGAGACAGAGACCATCACGGCCAACATCATTACTGCCAATGCCTTTATTGGAGACGGAAGCCAGCTGACCAACGTGGGTTCCTCAAATGCCAGTTTGTTGACTGAGGGGACGCTTTCACAGGACAGATTACCCACAACCATCGGGAATGCTCAGACATCATTCATTGGAGACGGCAGCCAGTTGACCAACGTGGGTTCCTCGAATGCCAGTCTGTTGACGGAGGGGACGCTTTCACAGGACAGATTACCCACAACCATTGGAAACGAGGAGACTGTCTTCATTGGAAACGGAGCTTTGTTGACCGGCATCGAGTCCGTGGTGGATAATTTGAATGTGTCTACAGTCACTGCCAATGTGTACTACGGAGACGGAGGCCTGTTGAGTAATGTGGGTGTTGACCTCGGGAATTTGGATCTTATTTTGACGAGCGGGTACGTCGAGGAAGATTTTGATGTTCTGGGCAACCTGACAGGGAATCTCGTGCTGGCCAATACGGATGGGACAGCAGCAGCACCCTCGTACGCCTTCCGTTCCGAGCTGGATTTGGGTATGTATCGAGCAAGTGCCAATACCCTCGGCATTGCTGCGGGAGGAACCGAAGTGGCACAGATCTCGACGGATGGACTTGTTGTCAACGGAAACATTTCTGGTGCGTACATTCTGGGGAACGGTGCGTTGTTGGAAGGTGTCGCCTCTTCAAACGCAAGCAGTTTGACGGAAGGCGTGGTGGCCGAATCAGTCTTACCGGCGTATTTACAGTCTGCAAACCTGGCGAATTCTGTGTTGAGTAATGCGGATATTGAACTGAATTTGTTGGTGGCCAATTTGAGCGCTGGAAACGGATCACAGACGCAACCCAGTTATACATTCGACGAGTCGCCTTCCACTGGGTTGTACTTATACGACGCCAACGTGATCGGAGTTACAGTGGCAGGATCTGAAATCGCACAAGTGTCCTCGGATGGTTATATTATCAACGGCAACATATCTGCGACGTATGTGTTGGGGAACGGTGCGCTTCTCGAAGGAGTGGCGTCATCGAATGCAAGCAGTTTGACGGAAGGCGTCATCTCACAAGCAGTGCTCCCACAAACCCTGGGGAATACCCTAACAAATTTTGTGGGAAATTCGGTGGACGTCTCAGGTAATGTGTCGGGTGCGTACATTCTGGGTAACGGTGCACTCCTCGAAGGCGTAGCAAGCAGTAATGCCAGCAGTTTGACGGAAGGCGTCATTTCACAGAGTGTCCTTCCACAGACGCTGGGGAACACGTTGACAAGTTTCGTTGGTAACGGGTACTATTTGGAATCCCTGAATGCTGCAGCGTTGACTGGTAACATTGACGCGGACGTGGTGCTGGATGGGAATGTGGACGGTGAAATCATCCTGGAAGGTGAGATTGATGCCTCCGTACTGATTGTGGGTGGGAATTTGAGCATTGGCGTTCCCATATTACTCGAGAACGGAAGTGCGACCGAACCCATGCTTTCGTTCAATCATGCAACGACGACAGGTGTGTACCTCGAGACCGGCAATCTGGGCATTTCGGCAAATGGAAGTGGCGTGCTCACCGTCACGCCCACAGCCCTTGTACCTCAAAGTAACAGTGTGTACGATCTGGGGTCATCCACACATATGTTCGGCAGTCTGTACTTGAGCGGGAACACATTGTACTTGGGGAACGTCGTGCTGAAAGATGAGGACGGTGCATTGTCGACATCCGCCCAATTGGTGGGAGATGGCAGTGGGTTAGCCAACATTGTCGCTGGTAATATTACAGGATTAACGCAAGCACTGGACGTAATTCAGGCGACGAGCGTAACTGCTAATGTGTTTGCTGGAAACGGAGCAGGCCTTGACAGTCTTATTGCTGCGAATATTACTGGTTTGACAGACGCTCTGGACGTAATTCAGGCAAGTAGTGTGGACGCGAACGTGGCAAATGTAGGCAACATCAGCATAGGAAACGTGGTATCCGATATTGTCGTAGACGGGGAAGTGACAACAACAGGGAATGTGTTTGCTGGTGGAAATATCACGGCGTTTGCATCCGATAAACGCCTGAAATCGAACATCCAACCAATTCAGAATGCTGTCGAACTCATCAAGAAATTGCACGGGTATACATTCACTTGGCGAGACGACATTCCCGGGTTACCGATGCGGGGTGACGACATTGGATTATTAGCTCAAGAGTTGCAAGATCTCGGATTGGATCAGTGTGTATCTCCAGCACCGTTCGATCTGGACCAATTGGGACACAGCCGGTCCGGAGAACAGTATTTAACGATCCATTACAATAAACTGTTTGCAGTTGTCATCCAAGCACTGCATGATATTATTGACGCAATGGCCTTATAGTCAACAGAGACATCCAGTTTCACAGTCAATTTGACACCCTATTGGACACACGTTAGATACATACTCTGCCCAGCGTGCTGCTGATCCTCGAACATGCGTCCACGCCTCGGCTATGATACTGTCCCTGACCTCCTGAGTGACAAATCCATCGTACCCCACATCGTCTACTGGACGCCAAACATCGTGTGTCAACTCCCGAGATTTCTGATTGGTTTCCACACGGAACGTCACCTGAAACACTCCATACATGGTATCGGGTCTCGGTGGAGATTGCTCAACGGGCATCGGAGGAAGTTCATGAGCATGCTTCACCGAAAACGATATCCGTTTTACGACTCGACAATGCTGTTACAATCGGGGTTCGGGTACGATTTACAGGCAGCCGCGAAGGCCCTTTTGCAACCTGCATGGAGTCAACATGCCACATTGGTGTACAGGGCTTCAGATCATGGGTATACTGCATCTGCATTTCATTCGTATTGTGATGGAATTGCCCCACTTTTCATCGTCATGCGTGCATCCAACACTGGGTATATCTTCACGGCGTACACATGTGTCCCATTCACGTCTAGTGGGGGTTATAAATACGCTCCAGCAGGTCAAAACTGGTTGAATCGATTATTGCCTGCAGGCTATCAAACTACGAAATGGACCAATACGGCTCAAACAAACGCCGAAAATACCTCTATCTACGACATTAGTTCCTATGGTCCAACATTTGGGGGCGGGCATGATCTGTTAATAGGAGATAATTTCGGGAGTGAGAACACGTGTTATGCGAATAAATATGGGTATACTCACCCGAGTGGAACGGATTTAGCTGGAACACAGCTCCCTTCCTATTTCTACCTGATGGATATGGAAGCGTATGCCCTTGTCCCGCCACTGTATACACCTCCACCCGGTACAATTCCTTCGGGAATCGTGTATTCACAATCCAGTGTTTATACGAACTATTGCAGTCCTGCAACGGCCACAGATATGCAAAATAACACCTGTGTCCCAAGTTTACAAACAGGCACAAACAGCTATGCCGGTGCTTTCGAATGGGTGATGATGGATCTCCAGCAAGTATACAGAGTCACGTCAGTTGTGATAGGGTGTGACTTTTACGGAATCCTCCCGGGTGGGTGGAGTAAATCATACACTGAGAACAGAAACGTCGAGTATAGCACAGACGGTTCGAATTGGACTGTCCTATTTAATACGGGTACGTTTTCAGAGGGAATACAGGATTATGCTGTAGATGTTGACGCGCGGTACATTCGAATCGTGAACAATGGGTACATCGCCATTACAGAGTTTTACGCACTCTACTGATTTGCCATCTATTTAAATATGTAACTCTATATATAGAATGGTCTTAACCTTCCGTGGCCAAGTCAAACCCACTGCCCAGATCCGGATTTTTGAGGAGGGCAGTCCACAGGAACCGAGTATCGCCTTTGCCAATGCCTCGTCGACCGGTCTGTTTCTTGCGAATGCGGATACGGGCTCCATGGGTCTCGCATCCAACGGTGTCTCTGCCCTCGAAGTGACGCCCAATGCCCTCCTTCCTGCGGGTACCGAAACATACGATCTGGGAAGCGCTGACAAACGGTTCGGAAGTTTATGGTTAGCTGCCAATACCCTGCATCTGGGCAATGTGGTGCTCAAGGAAGAGAACGGGTCATTGGTTGGGAACGGGAGTGGACTGTCGGGGATCGTGGCAGCAAACATCACCGGATTGACACAGGCTTTGGACGTGATTCAGGCGACAAGTGTGGACGTGACAGGCAACGTGACGGCATCATACTTCGTGGGCAATGGCAGTTACCTGGAAGGCGTCACACCTCCATTATCCATCACGACTGTCGACGTCACAGACAATACATGGACACCTGTCGACGATACGGCTGTGTCTTTGGACGGGGGGTACATCAAAGTAACGGGAAGCGGCTTTGCACCTGGTAGCATTGTGACGGTCGACGGAACAAATGCGAGTAGCACAAGTTACGTTTCCTCATCCATCTTGCACTGTGTTGTCGGTGCAAAAGCGAGTGGAACGTATGCGGTGTCTGTGATCCGAGGGGATACAGCCGTCGCAACCAAACCTGCTGCACTGACCTACTCTGCGAATGTTACGTGGGTAACTGCATCGAATCTCGGGAATGTTTTCGACAACACGACCTATACGATCCAACTCCAGGCCACATCAGATTCTACGGTGATGTACTCAAACGTTGACCCACTCCCACCACAAACCACACTGGACAGCGCCACGGGGAATTTGACTGGAAATATCACCTCTGTCACCGAGTTGACGGTGTACTCCTTCGACGTCCGTGCCACGGATCAGGAACTGCAAGATGCCATTCTCACCTGTTTGCTCTACTTCATTTACGTGGCACTGAGCACGGTCCAGCTCACCGACGTGTCCTGGTCGCCCATCACGCAGACCGCGCTGGACTCAAATTCGTCTGGGTATCTCCTCGTGAGCGGGCAGAGTCTAGACACAGTGGACGATGTGCTGGTGGGTGGCACCTCCACCTCGTTCTCGAAGGTGGGGAGTACAGCCTTGCGCGTCGCCGCCCCCTCGAAACCTCGAGGCACCTATGACGTCTCGGTTGTGTACGGTAATCAGACCAAAACCTTGGCAAACGCTGTCTACTACAGTGACGTTCCTGTTTGGTCCACATCTTCCGCCCTCGGCAACGTGGACGAAGGTGTCTCTTTCAATTTCACATTGGAAGCGACCAGTGACTCGAATGTAGCCTATTCAAACACGACCTCCCTTCCCCCGGAGACGACCCTGGACAGTACGACGGGTGCCCTCGCTGGCACCATCACAAGCGTCACAGAAGATACGCTGTACAATATTGGGATACGCGCGACAGATGAAGAGTACCAGGTCGCCAACCGGACCTTTTTGCTCCAATACCTCGCCGATTTCAAAATTACGTCGATTTGGGGTGGAACGATAGCATATCATTCTGCGGCCATCAGTCGGGACGGGAAACTGTATATGTGGGGCAGAAATAACTACGGTCAACTCGGCCTGGGACACACGACTGATGTGTGGCTTCCCACGCGCGTGACAGGTGGATCGATTGCTGGGAGGGTCGTGACACATGTGGGGATGGGACAATTTCATACGATTGTTCTATGTAGCGATAACACAGTCCATTCGTGTGGTGGAGGAAGAGACGGTGCTATTGGGAACGGTGGCACATCAGACACAAGCACGTTCGTCGAGATCACCAATAACGGAGCACTCAATGGGGTGACTATCGTGTCCCTGGCTGCTGGATATTACTTCAGTCTAGCTCTGTCCTCAACGGGCGTTGTCTACGGATGGGGGACAAATGGTACCTATCACGAACTCGGTCTCGGAGATATGACCAACCGACTCACGCCCGTCGCCATCACGGGTGGCGGACTCTCCGGGAAAACGGTGATATCGATTCGTACAGGTGCACACCATTCTATCGTCCTAGCAAGTGATGGGACTGTATGGACGTGGGGCTACAATGGACATGGACAAATTGGGAATAACTCCACAACGAATCAGAGTACCCCATTGAATATATCATCCTACCTCAGTGGAAAAACTGTGACGGCTGTTTCGGTGGGATATTTGCATAATGTTGTCCTGGCGTCTGATTCCAGTGTCCTGGCGTGGGGCTACGGGGGAGCTGGATCGATGGGTGACGGAGGGACGACAACTCGGACGACGGCGGTCAACATCACTAACTCGGGTGCATTGAGCGGACGGACAATTACAAAGGTATTTTCTAGCGGGTGGGGGCCTAATTATGCCCTGGCGAGCGACGGGACCGTAATCGGGTGGGGATGGAACCCTTACTACCAACTCCTGGATGGGACACAGACGGATCGTCCCACACCACAGGTGATCACGCCCCTGACCGGCTTGAATATCACAACCCTCGCCGGGGGTGTTGACCATAATCTCGCGCTGAGCAGTACAAATGATGTCTACGGATGGTCATCTAATGCTTACGGCCAGGTCGGGGATGGGACCACGACCACGGCCTCGACGCTCAAAACCATCACCAACAACTTCGACAAAAACTAAAATCTGCGCCTATTACCAAGAACCATGGTGTTGTTGGTCAGAGGCAATTTGATACAGAGTCTCACGAATTTGGACGCGATTCCGGACGGGTCTGTCGACAGTCCAGGTCTCAGATTTGCGTACAATCAACAGTCTGGCTTGTACCGTACTGGCGACAGTATAGGATTGAGCGTCCAAGGCCAAGGAATCCTCACGGCCAATACCACAGATGTCACCGTCTCCGGAAACATTACTACCGGGGGGTACCTCCTGGGTAACGGGGCGTTTTTGGAAGGAATCACGAGCAGTAACGCAAGTAGCCTCACGGAAGGACAACTGCTGAATTCTTTATTGCCTTCGACCATTGGCAATGGAAGCACAACCTTTGTGGGGAATTCCGTGGACGTCTCCGGAAACATTACTACCGGGGGGTACCTCCTCGGCAACGGGGCATTTCTGGAGGGTGTCGCCTCCTCAAACGCCAGTAGCCTCACAGAAGGACAACTCCTGAATTCTCTGCTGCCTCCAACAATCGGGAATACATCGACAAATTTCGTGGGTGATGGTCAGTATTTGTCCAATGTATCCCGAGGCGTTCGTTCGACATTGATCGCAAATGCCGATTTGACGACCGTCACACTCGTTGCCAATGCATTACAGAGCGTGACTCCGGAAGCAGTGCATGTCCACGTGAACGGCATTCAGTTGGCGTACATTGATGCAAACGTCGCAGATTATACGATCACGACGACCCAGGATCTGGCGAATGTGACCACAGCATTCGAGATCACGTTGACTGACCCCCTCTCAAACGGGGACGTGGTGGACGTGCTGGTGTCGACCGGAGCGTCCCTGAACGAATCGAGTAACGGGGCGTATTACGAGACGGTCTACGCCAATTCATTGGAAGTCTACGACGTGACATTCGGTGGCAATGCAGTATTGAGCAGTGCGGATACTGTCACTTTTACACCGGGGAATGTTCACACAACGGTAGACGGAACTGCACTCACCCCGAGTTATGCATGGACCAGTGCCAATACTACAGGTTTCTATCTCGAAGGTGCCAATGTAGGTGTGACAGTTGAGGGAACACAGAAAGCACACGTGTCGACGGATGGAGTACGGGTGGACGGGAACGTGGTGTGTACTGGAACATTTGTGGGTGACGGAAGTGGATTGACCGGCATTTCCCAGCCCGTGACCCTCACCGGTGTCCAGATCACCGACGATACGTGGAACGCAATTGATGATACGGCACTCACCTCGAACGTGGGCGGGTACTGTGTACTCACCGGCTCGAATTTTGCACCCGGCTCGATCGCAGTCGTCGGCGGGACCAATGCGAGTGCTACCGCATACGTCTCGTCCACCCAATTGCGTGTCCACGCGCCCGCCAAAGCGAGTGGCTCGTATACCGTCTCCGTGATCCGATCGGGCGACGGTGCATCTGCCTCCCTACCGTCCGGCATAACGTATAGTGAGACCATTACCTGGATAACAGATTCGCAATTGGGCAATGTGGATGCAGGAGTCTCCTTTTCGATTCCAATCCAGGCGGTGTCCGACTCGACCGTCTCCTATTCGAACGTCAGTCCGTTACCCCCCTCGACGACCCTGAATCCAACGACGGGGGCGCTGGCGGGGACGATCACGGGGGTGAGCGACGCCACGTTTTCCTTCGATATTCGCGCGACCGATCAGGAGTATCAGGACGCGGTTCGGTCGTTCATTATGCGGTGCATTGGCGTCTACGTCTCGCAGATTGTTGGTGCTACTTATCATACCCTCGCCCTCTCGAACCTGGGGCGATTGGCGGGATGGGGATACAACAACTACGGACAGACGGGTGTGGGCAATACAGCGTCCGTCACATTGCCCGTCGATATCACGGATAAGGGCAGTCTGGCCGGCCGAACCATCACGGCGGTCGCGTGTGGAGATTACCACTCTGCCGCGCTGACCAGCGACGGGGCGGTTTCGTGCTGGGGACGCAACGACTATGGGCAGTGCGGCCAGAACCATACGACCACGCCGCAACTGACCCCGGTGGTCGTCGGTGGCGTCCTCGCGGGAAAGACGGTCACGGCCATTGCGTGTGGGAGGAACCATACGCTCGCGCTGGCGGGAGGGGTCGTGTACGCCTGGGGAGAGAACAATTATGGACATATCGGGAACGGGACGACGGGCAATGTCTTAACGCCGGTCGCGATCGGAGGGAGCCTGAACGCCAAAACGGTCGTCCAGATTCGAGGGGGTACTAGCCATTCCATGGCGCTGGCATCGGACGGGACTGTGCACATGTGGGGTCGGCGCGGCGACGGACAAATTCCCGGCGGAACGAGTGGAGCTCAGCTCACGCCCGTTGACGTGAGTGGGTACGGGGCGCTGATCGGCCAAACGGTCGTGGATATCCAGTCTGGTGGTTATTACTGCTTGGTCTTGTGCTCGGATAGTAGCGTCATTTCGTGGGGGTACAATGGGAACGGTCAAGTGGGGGTCGGGAATAACGCGAATGAGAATACGCCGCAGGATATCACGAGTAACGGCTCGCTCGTGGACAAGACCGTGACGAAGATCTTTATCGGGTCGGGTGCAAGTGCACATACGTCCTTCGCGATCGCGAGCGACGGGTCCGTTCACGCATGGGGCAGTGGGGGGTTAGGGACGATCGGCGATGGCGGCGGGGTGGACAGGACCCTCCCGGTGAACATTTCCTCGTTCGGTGCGCTCGGAGGACAGCCCATTTCCCGCCTGGGAGGAGGGGATTATGGTGTATTCGCAATGCGAGACGATGAACAAACGGTGACAGGGTGGGGACACAACGCGTACTATAACCTTGGCGACGGCACGAATACGAATCGGACGACGCCCGTGGACGTCACAACGAACATCATGGCGGTTCTGGACCCGTAATTGAATGCCAAATTTGTTATCTATGTATCTGTAATGCCTCCATCATCCAACGTGATCACGACGCATCATCGGATCAAGGCAGCCCTTCCGATCGTGCGACTGAACAATGGGTCTGCGGCGATACCAGCGCTGACGTTCGAGGACGGGTCTGGAATGTACGCGGACCAAGGCAACGTGGTCATCACTGGACGTCTGGTTGCAGACGGGAGTGGATTGACAGGGATAAAAATTCCTCCGACAGTCAACACCATCCAGATCACAGACTCGTCATATACCGCAATAGACGACCTGGCGTTGTCGACAACGAGTATGGGTTACTTTGTGATCGAAGGCAACAATTTTGAGGTAGGGACAACCGTGAGCGTTGGTGGGACGGCAGCTGCGAGTGTCTCGGTGGTGAATAGTACACAATTACGAGTAAGCGTCAATCCGAAAACAACGGGCACATACGATCTGGTGGTCCAGACGGGTGGAGGATCAACAACAAATGTCAACGCACTCAGTTTTGATCCGATTCCTGTATGGTCTACAGCAAGTGGTCTCGGAAATGTGTATTATGGCAACGTTTTTTCCATTACACTGAGCACCACAGATGCTGCGACGTATACTGCCACATCCAGTCTCCCTCCGAATACGACACTCGTGAGTAATGGTGTGTTGCAAGGGAATATCACGGCAGCAAGTAGCACAACATATAACTTTAGTGTGAAAGCAACAGATCTCCAGTTGCAAGATGCTTTACGGAGTTTTTCGTTGGGGTACATGTATTTTGTTGCATCTGGAGGCACTGTGACAACAAGTGGTACTTACACAATACATTCGTATACGAGTAGTGGAAACTTCACAGTGGCTGCAGGAAGCACCGTGTATATGGACGTTTTGATTGTTGCGGGTGGTGGTGGTGGTGGTGGTTCGCATGCTGGTGGTGGTGGTGGTGGTGGTGGAGTGATTTATTATACCTCTGTTGCAGTCACGTCTGGTACCTATACCGTCACCGTTGGATCGGGTGGTACTGGTGGAACTGGGTCTGTACAGGGCACGAACGGAGGGAACTCCTCGGTATTCAATCTGACCGCGATTGGAGGCGGTAAAGGTGGCCAGGAAAATAGGAGCCCAGGTGGATCGGGTGGGTCAGGTGGAGGAGGAGCAGGTGATGCGAATTCGGCAAACAATCCAGGTGGAAGTGGTACATCTGGTCAGGGATATGGTGGAGGATCTGGAAATAGAAACATTGGATTATATGATCCATGGGGGGTTGGTGGTGGTGGAGGTGGTGCTGGGCAAACAGGTGGGAGTGCCAATTATCGCACTGCTGGTAACGGTGGAAACGGAATCAGTAACAGTATCACAGGTCCATCAGTCTACTACGGCGGAGGAGGTGGTGGTGGTGGTTGGAGTGGATATGTAAACGGTGGCTCGGGTGGTTTAGGTGGTGGTGGTACTGGTGGTACATCTGATCTTGGATCACCCGGAGTGGCAAACACGGGCGGTGGTGGTGGTGGCTCCGGAACTGGTGGTGGAAACCCTCGTAATGGGGGAGCAGGGGGGTCCGGTATTGTGATAATTCAGTACCTCTCGTGACACCCAACACAACAAATAATGCGTACGTCGCAATCAGTCAATTGAGGCCATGTAATTGTATGACATCATGTAAGATTCAAACTTGCGCTCCTGACCACTCCGTCTTGTCCCCGATACTTGAACACGAGCGTTTGTTGATCTGCAGCTTCGATGAGGAGTTGTCCATTGAGTTCGGGGTCGTTGTTTTTGCCGACGGTGATTCGGGTCTGGAAGGTTTGGTCTTCGAGGGAGGTCCTCACAAACCCGTCGAGCAAGACGTACGGGACTCCCACTTTCGTCACAAAACATGACAGATCTGTCGGGTCTGCCACGACAGGGTTCCCGAGCGCATCTTCCACCACCCGATTGTTGATGGAGATTACTGTATTCGATATGGAGATGGCATTCCATCCTGGAGTACGTGCCCATGTCGGCAGATCGATCCCTCCCGGAATCCTGATGGCGGCGTCCGAGCGGGGTACATACAAATTATATGTTAGAGAAGACACTTGTGCATCTTTGGCAAACAGACCTGAATCGAGTCCCGTTTCGTTGGGTGCAAAGGTAAGTTTCATGGTTTCTGCGGACGTGAGTGTGATGTTGACAAAGTACCCAGGTGCGTATTCGTAGAGATCCCAGCCGACGACGTAGGCATCATGTGGTGGGGGAACGGAGGTCATCTGATGTTTTATTCAGAAAATTTCATTGATACAGAAACGTGAGTAGATCGAGGACATGGTGGCGACAGTCCCGGACGCCGACGATGTACTCTTTGGGGAGGGTCTGCTCAAAGTCTTCCAGCTGTCGAATGGTGTGTTGGACGTGTGGGAGGGGCACGATGATACCGTCGAGTTCGCGAAACCGGTCGTACTGGACGGGACCGTGCTCAAAAATCTTGCTAAAGCCCCGCTCTTCGACGTACAAGCCAACGTGGTAGAGGGGAGTGGAGTTGATGCGTTGTTGTAGCAAGGTCACGCGGCTGGTGTTGCCCGTTGGTCGTGACGTTCTCACAACTTCGTAGATCCCCCCGTAGAGTTTGGTGTTGAGGATATTCAAATACATTACTACTTGTAATACAATACACAAAAAATCAGGAATATGGGCGACAAGCCGACAATCGTTCCCGTTCGAGCTGTTTGACGAGTGACTTTCGTGTATCTGGTTCGTAGTCTGGGTATAGTGTCTTCGGGATGACTGTTTGGACGCCTGGGCCGTACATTTTAACGCTGACGAGCATGGTATGGTCGATGCCATGGGTATTGTACAGTCTCCGTGAGGGCGTTTCCAGTCTGATATGGATGCCGTGGAGTTTGCCGATGGGATGAAATTTGCGCGAGTCGTAGGATAAGAAATTGAGTCGTTCTTGTCTGTACCCACCTGCATTCCCTCCAAGACGCACCATCCCCAGCCCTGGCGACATGGTATTGAATGCGACGGCGAGATCTCTGTGCATATGTTGTTCGATGTTGGGCGATCTGATACAGACGTAGGGTTCTCCGGTGAGATTGCACTGGCCTGGCGCGTCGACTTTATGGCCTACGCTGGTGACGGTCATCTCGAGA
>Ga0102960_1000517_pt1 | contig 14478 bp, 18 predicted proteins | sample SalPon2_B_H2O_MG_2_FD_84521 | JGI IMG/M metagenome (GOLD analysis project Ga0102960, IMG submission 84521) | Salt pond water microbial communities from South San Francisco under conditions of wetland restoration - Salt Pond MetaG SF2_B_H2O_MG | ecosystem: Environmental > Aquatic > Non-marine...
CTAAAGCTATCCTTGAAGGAGACATACACTCTGTTAATCAGAAGGCAGCTAACTTAAAAACAAGAGACCAAGCAAAGACATTTATCTATGGATTCCTTTACGGTGCTGGTCCTTCAAAGCTAGGAGAGATTGTGGGAGGAGGAGCAAAAGAAGGAGCAGCATTACAGATGAAGTTCTTGTCTAACTTACCTGCGTTGAATAAGCTCAAACAATTAATCCAACAGAAAGCAGAACGGAATGGATGTTTAACAGGACTAGACGGTAGGATACTAACTATAAGAAGTGAACACGCTGCACTCAATATGTTACTTCAATCTGCTGGTGCTGTCCTTATGAAGGTAGCGTTAATTAAACTACACACCAAGCTTTCTGAGATCGGATGGCAACACGGAAGAGAGTACGCTTTTGTAGGTAACATACACGATGAGTTCCAAGCTGAAGTTAAACCTGAGTTAGCAGATACATACGGAGCGTTAGCTATCAAAGCAATCCAAGCAGCAGGTAGAGAGTTAAACATGAAGTGTCCTATGGATGGTGAATATAAAGTAGGAGAGTCATGGGCAGAGACGCACTAAAACAAGAAACTGAATTTGATTACTACTTGTCCCTTGCAGAATTGTATGATACAACTGACTTAAATGTACCTTGGGATTGGAAGAACGAACGAATAAGTAATATTATGCCTTCATCAAAAGAGACAAGAATAGGAGCGATAGCTGAATCGGATTTCGTAACTCAATGTTTAACAAGGAACTTTGAACCTCACTCTCCTGTTACTCCTATGCCTTGGGATTTTATTGTCACTTGCCCAGCAGGTACTTTAAAAGTGCAGATCAAAGCAACTAATGTAGCTCCTAGACCTGACAGTTATAATATTGCAACTCACACAGGAAGTTTAAAGAAAAAAAGCTTAGACAAGGAAGTCATTGATGTTGTGGGTTGTTATATTCAACCAGAGAAGCTGTGGTTTATAATACCGATAGAACATATAAAAGGACAAACAACTAGATTATCAACTGACCAAACAACCAAAAGTAAATTCCAAAAATACAGAGAGAACTGGAGCATATTCTATGAGTAAAACAACCATACTAATTGACGCAGATGTATTAGCTTTTGAAGCGTCGATCATAGCACAAGAAAATATACAATGGGAAGAAGAGCTTTGGACTGTACACGCAGACATGGCAGTAGCAAAGGAACGAGTCATTGGAAGGATAGAACAATTCAAAGACTTACTCAAAGCAGATGAAGTAGTGTTAGCGTTGAGTGACCGAGCAAACTTCAGAAGGAAACTATTCCATGAGTACAAGTCTAACAGAAGGAAGTCAGTGTTACCTATCATCTTAAAACCTATGAGGGAATGGATGCTTAATGAACTAGACGCACAACTGTGGGCTAACATAGAAGCTGATGATGTGTTAAGTATCTTAGCTACTGAAAGACCTAACAGGTTAGACAAGCGTATCATCGTATCAATAGACAAGGACTTCAAGAGTGTACCAGGAATCTTCTATGATTATAATAGAGAAGAATACCACGAACCTACAGAAGAAGAAGCAGATAACTTCCACCTACTACAAGCTTTGATGGGAGATTCAACAGATGGATTCAGCGGAGCAAAGGGAGTAGGAGCTGTGACTGCTAAGAAATGGTTGGATGATAACGGATACACTTGGGAATCTGTTGTTGCTTTGTATGAGAAGAAGGGACAAACAGAACAGGAAGCTTTGATGAACGCGTGGATGGCTAGACTATTAAGAAAACAAGAATACAATAAAAAACAAAAACAAATAACAAAACTATGGACACCGAAGAACTACCAAACAGCGGAGAGAAAGAACATTATGCCACTGGTGCGGAGCGTGACAGGGCTACTGGAAGGGGACGATTCAGCCTTATTCCTCCAATCGCCCTTCGATCCCTTGCCAGACGATTTGAAGAAGGAGGGAAACTCTACGGAGACAACAACTGGCACAACGGATTCCCTCTTAGTAGATTAATAGACAGCATGAGTAGACACTTGTTAGCACTTAGTGAAGGAGATGATTCAGAAGATCACGCAGGTGCTATACTTTGGAATGCCAGTGCTTTCCTGTGGACCGAGGATCAAATCAGAAAAGGTTACTTACCACAAGAACTAGAAGACAGGAGTTACATAACATGACACCACTATACATATGGACTGGAGACACGCAATAATGGAAGATGAACTAATGCCCCTTATAAGCGAGGCTGTTGTAAAGAGATTGGAAGAATTATTTCCTGACAAATGTCCTGACTTGACGAACTCTGAAAAAGATGTTTGGTTTAAAAGTGGACAAGTGTCTGTAATTAGATTCCTTAGACAAACTTATAACGAACAGCTTCAACAAAACATTTTAACAAAAGACTAACTATGTGTTTTCCCTCACCTAAGTTTCCTGACATCAAACCTCCAACATCTCTACCTCCACCTCCTCCTCCAACAAAGAGAGCGTCTGCACCTGAACAAGCACGAACACTAACTGGTGAAGCAAATAAAAGGAAAAGAGGTACAAAGCGTTTAACAGTATCTCGTCGCCCTACACTTGGTATGCAATCATCAGGTCAAACAGGATTACAAATGCCTTCCTAATTTATTACTATGAATAATTTAATTACTTTATTTAAAAAGACTTTACTAAACGGAGCAGCAAGTGAAGCACCTGGTAGTAGCATCTCATCTGAAAGAGCAAAAGGTTGGACCTTTGTAATAGCGGCAAGTGGTGTTACTAGTGGTGCAGTGGTAGACATTGAAGCTGAGATCGCAGGTTTTTGGTTTGTGATTCACAGGGAAACTGTAACAGCTAACGGATCATTTATGATTAGAGATGACCACGGACACTACGAAAAAATCAGAGGTAACATAAGTACTTATACAGATGGTACTTACAGTGTATACGCTAGAGGAACTACACATTCTTTGTAAAAACAAATGTCAATCACCTTTCCATCAGAGCAGTTAAAACCTAGTAGCTTAGAAGGTTTACCTAATCAGTTCGTAAGACCTAGCTTTGAAGAGCTGTATGGTTTTGATGCGATTACTGATGCTTTGTTGACAGAAGCAGGTGAGATAATACAAACAGAAGCTAGAGAGACTTTACAGTTTGACGAAGGTTCTCCGATAGCACCAGGTGCTAACACTTACACTAATTCAGACAACACTCTTAGTGTAACTATAACAGGAAGCATTGCAGTGTTTACTTATGATGCAGTACCTAATGCGGATCGGTATGATTTGTACTTAATTAGATTTAACCCATTTCAGCGAGCGATATTTTTATCTTCAGCACTTACTAGAACTTATGATTTGTCTTCCGCCTTTTCTTCTGGAGATTTATTACGAGCTTCGTACAGAGCTAGAGATACAACAACACAAGTATATGGTCCATTCAGTCCACCTGTCTTAAACTTTACATTCTAACCTTTTTACCTTTTCGATAAATGGCTAATAAAAAAATATCTGAACTTACACCGTTAAATGCTACACCTGACGCTAACGATATATTGCCTCTCAATGATACCTCTGTAGGTACAACTTTCAGTGTAAAGGTATCAGAGCTTCAAGCAGCTACTCAAGCTTTAGCTTCTAACTTGACTGACATCTCTACCATTGCACAAGCAAACGGTACGATGATTGCATCTAACGGTACTAACTTTGTAAGTTTAGGGACAATAGATGGCACAGGCTTATCAGCAATACGAGCAGACTTAGGACTGGGTACAGCAGCCACAACAGCAAGCACAGACTACGCTACAGCAGCTCAAGGAACTTTAGCAGATAGTGCTACTCAACCAGGTGATAACATATCGACTCTTACTAATGATAGTAACTTCATCGATTCATCAGGAGCACCAGTGCAATCGGTAGCTGGAAGAACAGGTACAGTCACAGTCGATGCAGGTGATTTAACAGATGGAGATTTTGGCGGTACTGCGATCCTTGGATTTGATGCTAGTATAAACGATCAAACGGGAACAACATACACTTTATTATCCAGCGATAATGGTAAGGTAGTAGTCCTTAATAATGGGTCGGCAGTTACAGTAACAGTTCCAAGCGGATTAGGAGCTGGTTTTAATTGTAGTTTCATACAGAAAGGTGCTGGTCAAGTTAGCTTTAGTGCTTCAGGTACTACCATTAACAATAGACAATCACACACCAAGATCAACGCTCAGTACGGAGTAGCTAGTATAGTAGCTTACGCAGCTGACACCTTTGTTCTTGCTGGAGATACTGCTTCCTAATGTTCGTTCTTCCTACATTTTCTTTTGGAGTAGTAGCTAGTCCTACATTTGTTTCAGTATTTGATCCCGACTTAACATTCCCAACCATCCAAGTATTTGACACGGAGGCTGAGTTCATAGGTCAAACAGACGCACCTAATTACACCATAGTCCACGCTAAAGACACCGATAAGTTGTATGTGTGGGACGGTAGTAAGTGGGTATTTTATAATCAGAATTAATAATTAGTATGAGTACATTAACAAGTTACGCATCACAATCAGCTAGAGATTCAGCAGCACCAGCAGCAAGCAATACAGGTCTTTGTATATTTAGATCAGACACAAACGCCATTGAAGTATCAGACGGTAGTAACTATCTGAGTTACAATAATGACGGGATTGCTGTAGCATCCACTTTCCTAACATTAAACGGAACAAATCAATATGTTGATATACCTGATGATACTGCTATAGGTTTCAGCGGAGATATTTCAATTTCTGCTTGGTTCTACTTGGATAATACTTCGGGTTACAAATCTATTGTAGGTAAAAGAGACGGCGGTGGTACTAATTATGTATTTTATGTTAACAATTCTAATCTAGTCTCGTTTGACGGTGGTAGTCTCCGAACTGATGTTACTACTCTTAGTGTAAGTCAATGGTATCACGGTGTATTAGTTATAGATTCAGGTACTTCTACTACATTTTATCTGGATGGTAGTTTTTCATCTACACAAGCCTCATCTACAATAACTAATAACGATGCTAACTTACAAATTGGTAATGATGGGGTTGGTTCTTATTTTGATGGGTATATTGATGATGTGGCTATTTACAACAGAACACTAAGTTCCTCTGAAGTTGGCGATCTTTATGGAGGTACATTTCCAGCAAGCGGTTTAGTAGGAAGGTGGACAATGGAAGGAGATAGCGGAACAACAATTACAGACTCTTCAGGAAACGGTAACACAGGCACAGCGTCAACTAGCGGTATGCTCATCACAGGGTCGAGGACATTCTAATGAATTATGTAATTATAGAAGAATCTGAAGTTAGTAATGTTGATTTTGATTTAGTGTTAAATACTAACGCAGAATTATTAAGATATAAACTAAATGGTTCACAGGCACTTTTACAGTTTGAGGGAGACACCCCCAGCTTTTTAATAGGTGAACCACAGTACACACACGCTGAAATAGTAGAAATAATGAGTGGTGCTGAGTGGACTCCTGACGCTATAATTTAATCATTATGAAAGAAACAGCCCAAGGGCTATATCATAGCTTAGAGAACCAAAGGTGGTCTTTCTTGGATAGAGGTCGTACCTCATCTGAGTTAACGATACCTTACATAATGCCCCCTGATGGACACAACTACGCTACTAAGTATTACACACCTTATCAAGGAGTAGGAGCTAGAGGAGTAAACAACCTAGCTTCTAAATTACTGTTAGCCTTACTACCACCGAACGCTCCGTTCTTCCGTCTTGTTATAGACAGGTATGAATTAGATAAAGCAAAGCAGGAGTTAGGACCAGAGGGAGGAGAGCAATTACGATCTGACTTAGAGAAAGCGTTAGCAGATGTAGAGCGAAGTGTATCTCAAGAAGTAGAAGTTGAAGCATTTCGAGTAGGAGTGTTTGAAGCGTTAAAGAATTTATTGGTCACAGGTAATACTTTGTTATACTTACCTGATGAAGGTGGAATGAGAGTATTCAGACTGGATCGTTACTGTGTGAAGAGAGACCCAATGGGTAATGTAACACACATAGCTATCAAAGAAACTGTTGCTCCAATGATGTTACCTGAGTCTGTAAGAGAAGAAGTATATCGTCAAGAGAAAGAAAATAGCTGTGACTTGTACACCTCTGTAGTTAGAGAAGGTAATGAATATGTAGTACAACAAGATGTAAAAGGAATTGTTATTGAAGAGTCAAAGGGTAGGTATCCTATCGAGAAGACTCCATTCCTACCTCTTCGTTATACAAGAATAGATGGTGAAGACTACGGACGAGGATTTGTAGAGGAGTACATTGGTGATCTTAAATCTTTAGAGTCGTTAACAAAAGCGATAGTCGAAGGTAGTGCAGCAGCAGCCAAGGTATTGTTCATGGTTAATCCTAACGGTACAACCAGGGCTAAGACTTTATCTGAATCTCCTAACGGTGCAATTGTACAAGGTAGTGATGGAGATGTATCTGTTTTACAACTTAACAAGTTCAATGACTTCCGTACTGCACAAGGAGTAATGAATGGGATTAGTGATAGACTATCTCAAGCTTTCCTACTTAACAGTGGTGTAGTCAGAGATGCAGAACGAGTAACAGCAGAGGAGATAAGAATGTTATCTCAAGAGTTGGAAGCTGCACTTGGTGGTCTGTATTCTTTATTGTCACAAGAGTTTCAAATGCCTGTCGTTACTAGGTTAATGGCAAGGATGAGTAAAGAAGGAAGACTTCCTAAGTTACCTAAAGACATTGTTAAACCTACTATTGTTACTGGTGTTGAAGCACTAGGACGAGGTAATGATTTACAAAAGCTTGATCTATTTCTTGCAGGAGCTAATCAAATCGTTGGTCCACAAGCAGTTGCACAATATGTTAATGTATCTGACTACTTCAAAAGAAGAGCTACAGCGTTAGGCATAGAGACTGAAGGACTGATTAAATCAGAAGAAGAAATTCAACAAGCTATGCAGCAAGCTCAACAACAAGAGATGATGATGAAGTTGGGTGGACCTGCTGTAGCACCTGCTATCAATGCTGCACAAGAGCAGTACATGGCAACACAACAACAACAACCACAACCACAAGAAGAGTAACAGAGAGATATGGCAGAATTACACCGAGTAGAGATAAATGAGAAAGCACCACAGGAGATTGACCCAGAGTCAGAAGAAGCTGTTGATGCAATACCTGAAGAACAAACACAAGAAACGCAAGAGGATAGACCTGATTGGTTACCTGAAAAGTTCGCATCTGCTGAAGCTATGGCAAAGTCATATATTGAGTTGGAAGCAAAATTGGGAGCAGGGGCTAACGAAGATCAACAAGAACAAGAAGAAGGAGAGACAACCAATGAAGAAGAACAACCAGATGACAACACTACGGAAGATACAAATACTAATACTGTTATTGCAGAAGCTAGTAAAGAGTTCTTTGAGAATGACGGTGTTATATCTGAAGAGACCTATGAGAATCTTGCTAAGGCTGGGTTACCGAAGGAGTTGGTAGACAGCTACGCTGCTGGTCAACAAGCACTACAACAAAGTGAAGAAGGTAGTATCAAAGCTGTTACTGAAGGTAATTGGGATCAAATGGCTGAATGGGCTGCTAATAATTTATCACCTGAAGAAGTAAATACTTTTGATGACATCGTACAGAACGGTAGTGTTGAACAAGCTAAACTTGCTGCCAAAGGATTATACGCACAATTTAAAGCAGAGAACAGAGTTGCTCCTAAGCTTGTACAAGGTGCTGTAAGTGGTTCATCTACAATGCCTTTTAAATCTAATCAAGAACTTGCTCGTGCAATGTCTGATCCTCGATACAAGAGTGGTGACAAAGCTTATCACGAAGAGATTGACAGACGCATCGAAGCAAGTCACAATTACCTATAATTTTTATTTGGTTGGTTCATATATATGAAGCCTTGGACTCCATCTTTTTTCGTGCCAGTGTTGGTTCTGGTTTTTTTAGGTGGATGTTCCAAGGCTTCTTTTTATCCGTTAGCAGGGAGTGTAGGTGGAGCAGCTGTTGGTAGCCTTGGTGGTCCTGGTACTGCTGCTGGTGGTGCTGCCCTTGGATGGGGAGTAGGAGAAGGGGCTAAGTTGATGGAGGAGAACAAAGGATTAGCTAAGAAAGTAAAAGCTATATCTGAAGGAGATGTACAGGAACTTGTACAACAGCAGTTAGATGAGAAGATGAACAATGGTTTCTTTGACAATATGCTAGATGAAGTATATGGTCTGTTGAAGTTATGCCTCGTAGGTGTAATACTTTGGAACATCGTACCTATCTTCTATACTAGATATGTACATAAAAAATCTAACAATAATGATAAATCAATTAAAAAGACTAAGAAGAATTTATAATAACTTGAACAAGAAGGAGAAAGCTATTGTCTTGACTGTTCTTTGTTTAGGTGGAATTATTATACTAAATACACTTTAATAGACAATTAGTATAACTAATGTCAAGACCCACTGCGGTGGACAATCTCGAACGAAGGTTACAACGAAAGTCGCAAAACAAAATACATAAACATTAATAACAAAATACATAAGGAGATAATATATCATGGCTAATGGAAATACATCCCCCTCGCGTGTAGGACAAGTTAATAGTGCTGGTGATGTAGACGCTTTGTTTCTTAAAAAGTTTAGCGGAGAAATCTTGCAAACCTTTGAGGAGTCGAATGTCTTCAAACCACTACATACTGTTCGCACAATTGAAAACGGTAAATCAGCTCAGTTCCCTGTAACAGGCGTAGCTTCTGCTGCTTATCACACACCAGGCGAAAACATCGCTGACGCAGGTAACTCTTATCTAAGCGACATCAAGAAAGCTGAGAAAGTAATTACAATCGATAAGATGTTACTTGCTTCTACCTTCTTAGCTAACATCGATGATGTAAAGAATCACTACGACATCCGTAGCGTTTACGCTAATGAGTTGGGTAAAGCTCTTGCAGTTCGTTTCGATACTGCTCTATCTAAAACCTTTATAGCTGCTGCTCGTGGAGCTTCTGATATAGGCGGTAAAGTTGGAGGAATCCTCGATGTTTCTGCTAACGCAATGGGAACAGGTGCTGATTCATCTGATGATGCTGACAACTCTGATCCAACAGGTGCTGAGTTAACTGCTGCTCTTTTCACAGCTGCTCAGAAGCTTGACGAAAACGATGTTCCTAGTGACGGTCGTTTCTGCGTACTTCGTCCACAAGAGTATTACAAGTTAATTACTGGTGGTGCTGGACAGCTTGCTATCTCTACTTCCGCTGTCAATAAAGATGTCGGAGGTTTAGGAAGCATCGCTACTGGATCAATCCCTCAGATTGCAGGTATCACTATCTACAAAAGTAATCACATTCCTTCAACTGATTTATCAGCTGTTACTTCTGGCGACGGTGCTTCTAGCAATGATGTTTTCGGTGTAAGTGGAGCAGGTTATAATGGTAACTTCACCAATACTCTTGGTATCGTTGCTCACTCTGCTGCTGTAGGAACAGTTAAATTACTTGATCTTGCTACTGAGTCTGAATATCAGATTGAGCGTCAAGGTACATTGTTCGTTGCTAAGTATGCTATGGGACACGGAATCCTCCGTCCTGAGTGTGCTATTGAGTTACAGAAATAATTCTCTCTTCGGTGTTGGGTGGTCTGTGATTCGTTCCGCACCCTCCACCGATATTTTTTACTAAAACAATGCTATGGCTTTAACGACTAAACTTGACGCAGTAAACATAATGATCTCTGTAATAGGAGAGTCACCTGTTAATACATTAGGAGGCACAAGTGCTGTTCCTGTAACTGTAGTTCAAGCAGAATCTGTTTTAGATGAGACAAGCAAAGCTGTTCAATCGGAAGGATGGCATTACAACACTGAGTATGATTATCCTTTAGTTCCTGATTCAGGTACTAGTAAGATTACTCTTCCTGTTAACACTTTAAAAGTAGATTTAGACCCTGAATTAAACACAGACACAGACGCTGTACAAAGAGGTCTTAAATTATACGACAGGAAAAACCACAGGGATACTTGGACTAAGAGCTTAAAAGCTATTATAACTTTTGAGTTAGCTTACGAAGAACTACCTGAACAATTTAGACATTACATATCTGTTAAAGCAGCTCGTATATTTGCTGCTCGATTCTTAGGCAGTCGAGAGATAGAAGGGTTTGCTTTAAGAGATGAGATAGAAGCAAAAGCTAGGGCTATTGAAAGCGACTCTGAAAATGCAGATAGAACTATCTTCGATCACTATAGCGTATTACGAGTACTTGACCGATAGAGATGCCTTTGCTAGTAAACAGTGTTCCTAATTTAGCACAAGGAGTATCACAGCAACCTGACAACTTACGGTTTCCAGGGCAATGCGACGAACAGATAAACGCTTGGGCTACTGTTGTAGAAGGACTTGTTAAGCGTCCCAACACAAGACACATAAGTAAATTATTCAGTCGTCCAATAAGCGATGATTCTTATGTGCAATATATAGACAGAGATGAAAACAATAAGTTTGCTTGTGTATTAGAGAACAAAGTATCGGTGTGTGCAGTTTCTATTTTCAATTTAAATACAGGTAATCCTGTCACACAAGTAAGCATAAGTGCAGACGCTCAAACATATTTAAATAACATATCTAATCCTAGAGAAGATGTTAAAGCACTTACTGTTGCTGACTATACATTCATAGCAAATAAAGAACAGACTGTATCTATTTCTTCTAATAGTCTCTCACCCCCTTTAGAAAAAGAAGCTTTAGTGGTAGTCAACTTAGGGGATTACGATAAGAACTACAGTGTATATATTAATGATCAGCTCGTGCCTTGGGTTAGTGCTACTACATCAGGAGGTAATTCTAATGAACCTGTTAACTTTACATCTGACACTTCTTATAGAAGTGGTGATGGAACATCGTCTCACGGTGCTTTTGATGCAGATACAGAGTTGATTGCGTCAGATTTAAAAGCTTTAACAGATGCTGAGTTTAATAATAACACAGGCATAATAACTAGTATTACAGTAACAAGTGGTGGAAGTGGTTGGTTAAGTGATGCCCTGCAAAAAGAGGTTAGAGAGAAATTTCGTCCTGTACAAGATGCAGTTTTAGCTGTTGATGTATATCAATATGACACTGGTGTTTTGAAAGGCTCAGGGGCAGTAGGGAGGGCATATGTCGTAGATGGTGTGGTACAAAGTGTAACAATGATATCAGGAGGTTCAGGATTCGATTCATCTTATGATCCTCCTATATTTAAGTTCTTTGAAATTCTTCCATCGAATGGATGGCCTGTTCGTTTTTCGTTCCGTGATATTCAAGCTCCATATCCGACAGCTGATCCAACAGTCACAGCAACTATAGGAATCCGTAATAGTTTTAAAACACAACGGAGACACTCTGTATTTAAGATAGCTGCTGTTGCTCGTGTAGTTAATGATGGATTAATCTACAAATGCATTCAAGACCATACCTCTGCTGCTAGTAATGAACCTGGAACAGGAGTAGATTATAGGGACTATTGGGTAGAGGACGATATAGCTGCTTCTGATCTTGCAACAACATGGACAAGCGGTGTCGCTTACAGTATAGGTACTGATTTCAGTGTTAGAACAACAGATGGTTTAGGAGACGCAGGTTTAACAGCAATATATAAAGAAGTAAAAAGCATTACAGATTTACCTGCTAAATGTTTTAATAAGTTTAGGGTTAAGGTTATAGGCAGCACAAATACAGCACAAGATGATTATTATGTTATATTTAAAACTAAAGATAATAATTACTTTGGGGAAGGAAGTTGGATAGAAACAGTAGGTTGGGAGGAAGATACTTCAACAGGTTTATCAAAGGGCATAGAGTTAGCTTTGAAACGAGACACTCTGCCTTTACAGTTAAAACCTACAGATGATACTTTTGATAATTGGACTTTATCCACTGCTGAGTGGACACCTAGAATTGCAGGAGATAACTTGAGTAATCCAGCCCCTAGTTTTGTAGGTAGCGAGATCAAAGATATGTTCTTCTTTAAGAACAGGTTAGGTTTTTTAACTCAACATAATATAATATTTAGCGAAGCGGATGAGTATTTTAATTTTTGGAGGTCAACTGTTTTAAGCTTACTTGATTCTGCTCCAATTGATGTAGGTATTAGTCACTCAAAAGTAGTGGAGCTTAAACACGCTATTACCTTCCAAGAAAAGCTTCTTTTATTTTCAGACAGCACACAATTTGTATTGAAAGGGAATGAGTTATTAACTCCTAAAACAGTTAGCATCACACCCACAACTGAGTATGATTCTTCAGAAACCATAACACCGTTAGCTTTAAACAATTACTTATATTTTAATTTTAAAAGGAATAACAGTTCTGGGTTTATGGAATACTATATCGATAACGATAACAACATTTTTGATGCGGTTGAAATAACTGCACAAATCCCTACTTATATTCCTTCTACTATTGAGTTAATGGATGGCTGTAGTGTCGAAAACCTATTGGTAACTATAAGCAGTGATAGAACCACATTGTTCGTATATAAATTCTTTTGGCAAGACAAAGAGAAGATACAATCAGCGTGGCAGAAGTTTACCTTTACAAGGTCTATAGTTAGCTTTCACTTTATAAATTCTGACTTATATATTATAACTAAGGACTCCAGTAATACATTCTTAGAGAAGCTACCAATGGAGAATAGGTTACAAGATCAAAGTGGTTATAACTTATTGTTGGACAGTAGGATAGATGGTAGTACATTAACTACTAGTTACAATGCAAATACTAAAACTACTACAATCAGTGACTTTCCTTACGATCCGCAAGGTGTAGAAATATACACTAAAAAGGGACACAAGGTAGCATTTACTAGAACATCAGCTACAGAAGGTACGGTTGGTACAGACTTAACTTCTACAGACTTCTTTGCAGGTGTTCCTTACGATATGTTGTATAGGTTCTCTGATCAAACACTTAAACAACCAACAGAAAGAGGAGGAAGAAGTTCATCTAATTACGCTTTTCAAACAATAAGAAGCGGTAGTTTGAACTATGCTGAAACTGGACACTTTACCGTAGAAGTAACCCCTAAATTTAGAGATACATACAGCTATGCTTTTAACCCTGATGTACTAGGCTCTAACTTAACGCTTAATAATTTTGTACCACAAGACGGACATTTTAGATTTCCTGTTCAAGCACAACCTAATGACGCTACTATTCAAATTAAATCTTCTAGTGCTTTACCAGTGAAAATACTTGCAGCTGAATTTGAATCTATGATGATACCAAGGAGTAGACGCTATGGAGGTTAAGATAGAAAAAGCTTATGCAGTGGAAGATGCTCCTTTGTTATATGATGACCTGAGAGAAGCAGACATGATGGAATGTATCGGTCTAATGTTTCACCCTAGAGATGCTGTGTACGGATCATTTGAATCAAGCAGTAAATGCTATAGCGTCAAGACAGATCAAGACGGATTGTTAGCTTGCTTTGGAGTGAGTCCTAGAGAAAACATTGGAGTTTGTTGGTTGCTAGGGACAAGGAATTTTTATAAAGTAAAGAAGAAGTTTGTTAAAGAATCACAGATGTGGATAGACGATTTAATGGATGGATTTGATTACTTAACTAACTATGTAATGGAAGCTAATACACTAAGCGTCAAGTGGTTGACTTGGTTAGGGGCTACTTTTCAGGATTGCAATATCCCTGGTTATAAGGCATTTAAGATAGAGAGGAAGTAACTTTATTATGTGTGACCCAACAGTAATGGCAGGATTAACAATCGCTTCAGGCGGTGCTCAGTTTATGGCACAGCGTCAAGCTGCACAAGCACAAGCTGCCTATCAAGCACAAGCACAAGCTGTAGAGAGACAACGCTTTCAAAGAGAACAATCTGCTACTAGACTTAGAGAAGCACAAGACAAAGAAGCAGAAGCAAGGAAGATGGAGCAGTTAGCTCTTGAACAAAGTCAAAGAGTTTCTACAGGTGTCACAGCGATGGGAGAAGCAGGAGCTATATCAGAAGCACCGATTGATGATTTATACGCACAATACGGTAGGGTTAAAGAAGCTCAAGCTACGCAGCAGGAGTTTAAGGCTAGAGGTACTGAGTTGGCTTTACAAGAACAAGGCTTTGGGTTTCAACAAGAGATGATGAGGTTAAGTAAACCTGTTTCAAAACCTAGTTTACTCCTTTCAGCTTTACAGACAGGAACACAAGCAGCAAGAGCTTACAAGGAATTTTCATCATAACATGGCTGAGAAAAGACGAGTAGTAGTACAGGGATTAGGAGGAGCAGTTCCTACTTTACAAGCAACCATACCAGGAAGTGTAGGACAAACTAGAACACAACTCCAACAAGCTACTCCTTGGCAAGAATCTAAACTAGGTCAACTGTCTCAAGCTTTAGGTGTGGCAGTACAAGGTGTCGGGGAGTTAAAGCAGATAGGTGAACAACAACTTGAACGAGACATAGAAGATTTAGCAAGTAAAAGCCCTGAAGAGATAGAG
>Ga0102960_1000518_pt1 | contig 14474 bp, 16 predicted proteins | sample SalPon2_B_H2O_MG_2_FD_84521 | JGI IMG/M metagenome (GOLD analysis project Ga0102960, IMG submission 84521) | Salt pond water microbial communities from South San Francisco under conditions of wetland restoration - Salt Pond MetaG SF2_B_H2O_MG | ecosystem: Environmental > Aquatic > Non-marine...
GAAATCCGGCGCGCCCGCCTTTGGCACGCCTTCGCATTTTCAGGCATCTCTGGCGGCAGGGCAGTTGGCAAGATACATTGGCCTTCCGTGGCGCTCGGCCGCGGGATCGGCATCGAACCTGAATGACGTTCAGGCCGCCAACGAAAACCAGATGGGACTGTGGGGGTGCCTGATGGCTGGTGCAACGGTGGTCATCCACGCCGCTGGCTGGCTTGAGGGCGGGCTTTCGGTTTCCTACGAAAAGCTGGTGACCGATGCTGAAGTGCTGAACATGATCGCCGAGCTTTGCGCCGGTGCGCAAGCGGGCGATGATGAAATCGGTTATGAAACCGCGATCAAAGAGGTGGATCCGCAGGGGCATTTCTTTGCCACTTCACAGACGATGGCGCGCTATAACACCGAGTTTTATCAACCTGTTGTGCATGATTACGCCAACTTCGGCACATGGACCGAGCGTGGTGGCTTGGACGCCAATCAGCGGGCCACGAAGGTCTGGCAGGATATTGTGAATTCGGATGCAGGACTGCATTTGGACAACGACCGTATAGGCACCCTGCAATCATTTATCGCCCGCCGCACCGAGGCGGGCGGGGCACCACCGGAAAGCTGATATGAAGTCGTCGGTTAATTCAGATACGCCCGTCGGCGAGCCGCTGTCTTCACATGTAAAGGTCACACGAGAGGACTGGTTGAATGCGGCCAAAGGGGTGCTGATCAGCCATGGCGCTGCCGATGTGAAGGTGTTGTCGCTTAGTCAAAAACTGGGCGTATCGCGGTCCAGCTTTTACTGGTATTTCAAAAACCGCAAAGATCTGCTTCGGGCTTTGCTGGCGGATTGGGAAGCGCGCAATACCAGATCTATCGTTGCGAAATGTGAACAGCCCTCGGACAATGTAACGCAAGCCGTCTGTAATTTCTTTCGCTGTTTCATTGATGAAGGCCTGTTTGATCAGGGCTTGGACTTCGCCGTGCGCGAGTGGTCACGGCGCGACAAAGCGGTGCGCAAGTTGATTGATGTAGCCGATGCGGCGCGGATAAAAGCCGCCACCGACATGTTCAAACGTTTCGGCTTTGAAGAGAAAGACGCCGATGCGCGGGCAAGAATTCTGTATTTCATGCAGCTTGGATATCACGCGCTTGAGGTGCGCGAACCGATGGAGCTGCGCATGAGCCGATTGGAGCCATACTTAAAAGGGTTCATCGGCCGCGATCCGAACCCGCAGGCCATGGCAGAGTTTCGCGCCTTTGCTTTGTCCAGGCCGCAAATGTGATGGCGGGTCTTGATCACTGTGTTGCAGCGGAATAGACAGGTAGAACGGTATCACAGGAGCGCCCTTTGAGGTCAGTCGTAAAACTTGCGATCGGCAGCATTGCCGTTGGGGCGCTGATGAAATGGGCTGAGATACGAGGCATCGCTATCGCATATATCTAGCCAAGTAAGCCTCACACTTTTCATGAATCTTTTTCAACACGCGCGCGCTGATCTGGACTCTCAATCCCGGCGCATTGCCAAACCTTGAGCGATAGTTACAAGGATGTGACGGCTGGTGAGCGCATTCTCTGAATGCCTCAGCCACTAGAATGAGCCGCGATGCTGGAACAGGTATATTTTGCCGTATCCAACCAAACGTGATTGGCCCTTTTAAAAATAAGGCGTCGCGTTTTCGTCTGGGCGGGCTGCTGAACTATGCATTTTGCAGTCACCCGTTTATCATTAATAAGAATATAAAGGATATAGACACTGTCCCGCGGAAAGCGCGGCGGTCAAGACTAAACCTCGTTCAAAATCTGCGTGATCTTTGACCACATGGCGTGACCGTTCTCCTCCACATACCGATAAGGATAGCGCACAATCTCAACATCAATACGTCAAATTTTTCCGTCGCCCAGAACTGCTTCACTGGCCTCTGCCATACAGTCCTTCAGCCTTGCGACATCCCCGTCTATTCCCTCAAGGGGAGCCTCAATCAAAAGTGCGCCATGAATAGGGGCGCAGAGCTTCAGCTCACGTTCCATGGAGCTTATACAGGCAATGCGCATCATCTCTGGCCCTTGGGCTTGCATTGGCCAGTTGAGGAATGTGTTGGCTTTAGGGGATCCACCACGGGCATGTATCGACAACCCGAAGCACCTGTCTAGCTTGAGCACCAACCGCCCTGCATCCATGTTGTTGTCGGCCCACCGCCAGAAGTGACGGTAGTTTCCCGATGCTTTTGTAGCAGGGCATTGGCTTCTAACGTGTGGATACTCGCTGCTTGCGCAACACCGTGGGCCGTCATGCCATAGTTTGTCCCAAGCACAACGGATTTACATTTGTTGCGGATCTCCTTGTGTGTGACCTTAGTTGCGCCTTTAGGTGCGAGCCCGGCTTGGATCGCGAATGCGCTGTCGGGATCACCAATGGCATAGGTCTCACACATAATCTCATCCCCCGATTAAGCGGCTGCAATCGCAGTCTCTTGCGAGGACCGATCACAATATGCCTGCGCCATTCCCTCGGACGATTTGATTAACCCGCACACCCATTTGGCAAGACCAAACACGAACTTAGTTATGCTGGGCTGATTGCGTCCTGTCTTTGCAGAGAATGGTGAGTGCATTGTGCGGTTGCGTCCATCAGGCCCAACCGCAAGCTTGTAGAGCGTAAGTTCGCCAAGCATTTTGCGGTGCTCATGGAGTGGCTGGACCACTTGTTGCGCGTATTTTCAAACGTGGTGGGAACGCGGCACTGGTTGGAATAGGGGTTTCATTTTTTATCATCGCGACCATTGTTTCCGCGGCTTTCAGGCCAATTGCGCCTGCGGGGATCCTGACGGTTGTTAGGCTGGGTTCAAAGTCGGCTGATCCGGTAAAGTCGCCAATGCCGGTTACCGAAATATCGTCTGGCGCCCGTAAATTCAAATGAGACAACGCATGAAGCACACCCCATGCCAGAACATCATTTCCACAAATGATTGCGGTCGGCTTATGCGGTCTGGCTAATAAATGGCCTGTCGCAATTTTTGCTGCGCCTACACTATATGGTGTGCGCACCAAGTGATCTTGTGCTATTGTAATGCCATACTTTGCAATTGCATCGCATACACCCCGAAACCGTTCCGACGCGCGATCATTACCAGTGAGCGGTGGAAACATGCCCGCAATGTCGCGGTGCCCTAGGCTTGCGATGTGTTCTGCGATTAAGTATCCGGCCTGATAATTATCTGAACCGACACACTGAAATTTAGATTGATCAGAGTGGTTCCATAGAAATATTGATGGTGTTTGCTGCTGCGATAGTAATTCGTGTGTATCATTGGAATGGTCCAGTCCGATCAACGCTATCCCATCAACACGATGTTCCAACATTTTGCGCGTTAATTCGTATTCGCGTTCTAAATCATAGCCGTGTGACGCCAACAAAATGGTAAAGCCAAACGAATCCACACCTTGTGAGAAGCTCTGGATCAGTTCACCAAAAATTGTGTGATCAATTGTCGGGACGATTAGCCCAATTGTGCCGCTGCGAATACCATGAATTGTTTGCGCGGCGCGGTTTCGGATATACCCCAGCTTTCGGACGGCCCTGTCTATTCGTTTCCGAGTCGTCCCCTTGACCAGTTGTGGGTGATTGAAACTACGCGACACCGTCGATGGGGAAACTTTTGCTGCCTTTGCAACAGCGATTATATCTGCTTTTTTATAATTATTTACAGACATTTAACGGTCCTAATTTCAAGAAAAATGAAAACATTTGCAAAACTATTTTCATCTTTTACGGTATGTAGTCAAGGTTAGAAAATCGACAGGAGTATAAGCTTGGAATTTTTGATGTACTTTGGCGATGTATTCTCACCGTTTAACTTTTTACTATTGTTGATTGGGACCATTGGTGGGTTGATACTAGGGGCAACACCGGGCTTATCGCCGACGATGGCTGTTGCTTTGCTTATCCCATTCACCTTTAAGCTGGAACCTGCGCAGGGGCTCATCCTTTTGGGCGCTGCTTATACATCAACCGTGGCGGGGGGCGCAGTTAGCGCTATTTTGCTGAAAATTCCGGGCGCTCCGGCAAATATTGCGACCACGCTTGATGGGCATACTATGGCAAAGAAAGGGCAGGGCGCAAAAGCGCTGCAACTGTCCTTTTTGGCGTCTGCCGTTGGGGGCATATTTGGTGTTTTATTGCTTATTTTTCTAACGCCCGTTTTGGCACAATGGGCATTGGCATTTGGTCCATCAGAATTGTTTTGGCTTGCAATTTTGGGGGTAACGGTGATCGGATCACTGGATTCAAGTTCGGTTGTGAAAGGATTGTTATCGGGCTGTATCGGCTTGTGGCTGGCGACCATTGGATTTGATGACATTATGGGCGCACAGCGGTTCATTTTCCATCCAAACGTCGCAGGCGGAATAAACGTCATACCCGCACTGATCGGGTTGTTTGCAATTCCCCAAATAATCAGCATGTTCGCACAAGGTCGTCGTAAACTAGCAGCAGAAGTGCTTGAGGTTGAAAAGCACTCGGTAAAAAAGGCGTTTTTTGAAGTGTTCAGGTGGCGGCGTGCGCTGACGGTTGGCACGCTGACAGGATCGATTATTGGTTTGATCCCAGGGGTTGGTGGCCAAATTGCGGGTTTGGTTGCATATGACCAAACCAAAAAACTTAGCCCGGATCGTCATAAATTTGGAACGGGTCATCCAGAAGGCGTTATTGCAGCAGAAAGTGCAAATAACGCAATGGTTGGCCCCTCACTTGTGCCACTCTTGACGCTGTCTATTCCGGGTTCGCCGACGGCGGCTGTATTACTTGGCGGCTTGCTAATACATGGTATTTTTCCTGGTAGCGATTTGTTTGACAACCATCCAGATGTTGCTTGGACATTCATAAACTCGATGCTGATTGGGCAAATTCTGATGTGTGTCTTTGGCCTATATATCGCAGGCATAGCAGCACGCGTGGCACAGGTGCCGAATTCGGTCATGGCCGCGGTTGTTTTGGGTCTTTCGGTATTTGGCAGCTATTCGGTGCAAAATTCTATGGGCGATGTGTATGTGATGATGACCATTGGCACGGCCATGTATTTTCTAGAACGATTTGGGTTTTCTGCGGCGCCCTTGGTCTTGGGGCTTATCCTTGGCCCAATCGCCGAAGCCAACTTTATCCAAGGGAGTATGATCGCAAATGCAACGAGCAGCATCGGTGCATATTTCTTTACGGGCTCTTTGAACCTTTTATTAATTTCCACCGTCGTGGCATCGATTGGATATTCGGTTTGGATGGAAATTCGCAGCCATCGGTATGTCACCAAAGATGACGTGATCGCAAAAGAGGAGTCTGCATTATGAACGATTTGCCGCGCATACAACACATAACCGCAAGCGGATTGGTCGCGATCGTTGGGCTTTGGGTCACGTATATCAGCTTTACCCAAGAGCCTGCCGCCGCATTTTTATTTCCTCGCATAATCGCTACTGTTTTTTCTATTCTCGCGATTTGGACCTTTGGGAAAGCTGTCTTGGGCAAAACAAAGGTCGGCAATGGGTTAAAGGGTAAGGTTGTCGTCAATCTCTTGCCGGGTCTGTTCGTGTCGCTTGTCTATGTCTTTTGGGCTGCGCAAGCGATGGGGTTTTACACTGCGTCTACACTGGTATTTTTCATCTTACTTTCACTTTACGATCCTGCACCACACAATCAGATAACAACTTGGATCAAGCGAGTGTCAGTTTCGATCGGCTTTCTAGCCGTAATGTATGGTCTCTTTGCGCTATTACTGAGCGTTTACACACCAAAAGAGATATTTTTTTAAGCCGTATAAAACGGTCGTAAATTCCACAGGGAGGAAAGAAAAATGAAAAAAATGATCGCAGCTGCAGCATTGGCGTTATCTGCGCTAAGTAGCCCGGCATTCGCAGATGGGCACGCTAGTTATCCTGAGCGGCCTTTGATGCTGATGGTCAGTTATGGCGCCGGTGGTGCCACGGATTTTCAGGCGCGCATTGTGACGATGACGTCGGGCAACGAAGATGCCTTGGGAATGCCAATGGCAATTATCAATAAACCCGGTGCTGGGGGGCGTGTTGGCTGGAATTGGCTTGCCAGCCAGGCGGATGCAGATGGATATACGTTGGGGGCATACAATATCCCACACTTTATCGCGCAATCCATCGAAGGGGGCGTATCATATAGTGCCGATAGTTTTGAGCCCATTGCAAACTGGGGGGCTGACCCAGCTGTGTTTGTCGTCGGCGCGGACAGCGAATTTAATTCTATGGCAGATATCGTAGATTACGCCAAAGCGAATCCTGGCAAGCTGACGTTTTCTGGCGCCGGTCTGTACGTTGGCCACCATATTGCGGCCCTGCAACTAGAGAAAGCGGCCGGCGTGAAAATGGCATATATTCCAAATAACGCGGGCGGATCAGGGGCTATGAAAGCTGTCATCGCTGGCGAAGTACTTGGTGGTATTAATAACCTTTCAGATGCATTCCGCGCCCGCGAGGCTGGCAATGTCAAAATTTTGGGTGTGTTTGATACAGCGCGAAATGACTTTTTGCCAGATGTCCCAACCCTGCAAGAGCAAGGTTTTGACATCGACGATAGCTCTGTTAACTTTCGTGGCATAATGGTGCCAAAGGGCACTCCGCAGGGTATTATTGACATGCTGGCTGAGAAGGTGCCGGAAATGTTTGCCCATAACAGTGTTGCCAGCAAAATGAAGGCAGGTGGTTCACCGATGCACATTATGAACCGTGAACAGGTTCAGGCGATGTGGGCTGCACGCGAGGTCACGCTCAAAGAGTTGCTCTCAGGTTTGAAATAAACGTATTGATTTGGGCGCGTCTTTGGCGCGCCCAATCGCCATTTGAAAGGTCAAACAAAATGTCGTCTTTGGGGAATGCTGACGCGGATGCGATTTTTGAACTTGATGCGATTGTTTCTCGTTCACGTCGTGCGCAACAAAGCTATGAAATCAATGGCAGCCAGCAGCGCTATGACCGCGCGGCGCAAGCTGTTGCATGGGCGATAATGGAACCGCAGCGTAACCAAGAATTGGCAGAATTGGCCGTCAAAACAACAGGGTTGGGAAATGTCGCGGACAAAATCATTAAAAACCATAGGAAAACCTTGGGTTTAATGCGCGATATCCAAAATGTCACAACATTCGGTATCATCCGCGACGATTGCGAAACAGGAATCACGGAAATCGCGCGACCAATGGGGGTTGTGGCCGCGATTGTCCCATCTACGAATCCAGCCGCCACGCCTGCGAATAATATAATCAATGCCTTAAAATGCGGCAATTCGATCATAGTTGCCCCATCGCCCAAAGGGGTGGCAACATGCGAACGATTGATTGCGTTTATTCATGTAGAATTTGCCAAAATTGGCGAAGACCCAGATTTGGTGCAAATGGTGCCAGCCCCCGGATCGAAAGTGAAAACACAGCGTCTGATGGAGACCTGTGACAAAATCATCTGCACGGGCAGTCAAAATAATGTGTATCGTGCTCAAACTGCGGGTACCCCTGCTGTTGCCGTGGGTGCAGGAAATGTTACGGTGATCGTAGATGAAACCGCAGATTTACACAGCGCCGCAGAAAAAATTCGAGCTTCAAAAACATTCGATAACGCTACATCTTGTTCATCCGAGAACTCGGTAATTGTTGTCGACGCAATTTACCAAGCGTTTTTGGATGCTGTCGCGCACCATGGCGGATGTGTCGTAACAGACGAAGCAGGCATCGTTGCCAAGCTATGGCCTGATGGACATCTCAACCGATCTGTTATTGCACAAGACGCAGATAAAATGATCCAAGCATTGGAATTGGATGTGCCTGAAGGCACAGAATACATCGTCGTTCCAACCACGGGGATCGGCGCTGAACATCCATTGTCGGGGGAAAAACTTAGTCGCGTTCTTGCGTTATATCGTGCCGATGATTTTGAACATGCCGCGTCATTAGCTCGGGAAATTCAATCTTTTCAAGGTGCCGGCCATTCTGTGGGCATTCACACAACCAAGGTGGAACGCCCTGTTCAGCTGGCCAAGGTCATCCCAACCAGTCGCGTTATCGTCAATCAAGCGCATACTTTTGCGACTGGTGGGGCTTTTACCAATGGTATGCCATTTTCGCTAAGTATGGGGTGCGGCAGTTGGGGGGGCAATGCAATCGACGACAATTTGCATTGGCGTCATTTTCTGCAAAGCACCAAAATTGTGCGTGAAATTCCGGCCACAGAACCAAGTCTTGAGGCTATCTTTGGGCAGTATTGGAAAGAAGTTGGCAAATGAACTGGACCGCACATAGGCCGCCGGACGGGACACTGCGTGACCATCTAAATGCACGCGCGACCGAAGGTGGCATCGCCTGTATCTTTCCAGAAACGAATATGACATTGACCTGGCAGGCCTTAAATGTTGCGGCCACGGGCTTTGCCTGCGAACTGACACGCTTGGGCGCCAAGAAAAGTGAGAGCATCGCAATCGTTTCGCCCAACGGATACGACGCAATGGTCGCATTCTACGGCGCAGTTATTGGTGGATTTCGCGCCACTATGATCAATCTTGCTGCTGGTCGAGATGCAATTTCATATGCACTTGAACACTCTGAGGCGCGATTTGCATTCGTCCATGAGAGTTGTCAGGAGATATTCAAAGCGGCAAATACGACCAAAATTCGGACGATACCAATTGATCAACGATGTGATGCGATGCCACTGCATGACATAGCTCCAGATGATCAAGCATTGTTAATGTACACCTCAGGGACAACAGGAAAACCCAAAGGCGTTGTCCACACACATGCCAGCTTATTGGCTGGTGGCTGGACCGCCGCAATTGCGCATAATTTGCAGGCGCACGATCGTGGATTTTGCATTTTACCAATGTATCACATTAACGGTTTGTGCGTAACTTTGATGGGATCGCTGGTGTCAGGGGGGTCGCTTGCGATGATCAGCAAATTTTCTGCCACGCGCTTTTGGAAACAAGCGAATGATACAGAAATTACGTGGTTTTCGGCAGTGCCAACAATTATTTCCCATTTGCTACACGGTGAGCAAGAACCATCCGATGAATGTAGGGCACGATTGCGGTTTGGGCGGTCGGCCTCGTCTGCTTTGGCCGTTGAAACACAGTCAGCTTTTGAAGCTCGATTTGGGGTGCCAATTATAGAAACTATGGGGCTTACCGAAACGGCTGCGCAAATATTGTCTAATCCCTTACCGCCAATGCCACGCAAAATTGGATCACCGGGCGTCGCATTTGGGTGTGAGGTTGAAATACACGATAGCGCTGGGCACCCTGTTGCCCGAAATGTCGAAGGGGAAATCGTTGTGCGCGGACCGAATGTGATGTCCGAATACCTGAAGAATCAACAAGCCACGTCAGATACATTTCGCAATGGTTGGCTACGAACAGGTGATTTGGCCAAGATGGATGATCAGGGCTATGTTTATGTTACGGGTCGCCTAAAAGAATTAATCATCAAAGGTGGCGAAAATATTGCGCCTCGGGAAATTGATGAAGTGCTTTATTCGCATCCAGACGTGATCGAAGCAGCTGCATTCGCGCGCCCATGCCTGCGTTACGGCGAGACGGTTGAAGCCGCCGTAAGGGTGCGGCCAAATTCATCCATCAATGCGCAGGACTTGATCACGATATGCAATCAAAGGCTTGGAGCGTTCAAATCCCCTGATGTGGTTCATTTCATGGACGAATTGCCAAAAGGGCCGTCAGGCAAGATCCAAAGAATGAAGCTGGCTGATGTCCTAAAGGTAACACCGATTTAGATTTCCGTGATCTAGGATACAGAACCGATGGTTGGCCAAGCTGCGCTCAATGATGACATAAGAGATGCGTGACATAGAGTGTGACTGCGCTGGGCTTTCTGTGGTGGCTGCCTAACCGTCGGGGAAAATGACGCCTTTGCGTAGCATGAAGCAGCCAAAAAGCCGCGTTTCGCTGGTGTGAATAATGGCATAGCTGCGTCGCGCCACGTCATAGAATGTTTGGCGTTCGATTGAAATCATATCTCTGTCGTGGCCGTCATGTTTTTTGACGATTTCGGCCACCTCTTGTTGAACGGGGGGTAAATAATCGGGCTGCCCATCGACCTGCATGCGTCCGGCAAAGTCATCGACAAAGGTATCCAGCGGCAGAAGCGTCAAGATTGCGTCGATTGCCGCGGGCGCCGTCAGGTTTTCCATGGGCAGCACCCGACCAGACACCGTTGATTTTGATATGCTGTCGGACGGAAAATTAGCGTCGGCAATGATTAAAACATCTCCGTGCCCCATTTTTTGTAGGGTATACAGCACGTCAGCGTTCAGCCGATTGTCGATTAGTTTTAGCATGTCATATATCCCGTGTTATTCCGCTGCATCACGATATGTCGGATCCTGTGGGGTCGTAAACTAAATTATCATCAGGATGCGGCGCACTGTGCGCCAAAAAACGTGTCTTAAAGGCGATGGCCAAATAATCTTTGGCCGCGCGCATGTGTTCGGACTGTAATTGCGCCAGCTGATCTGGCGGGGTTGATGGGTCGTTTTGGGCCTTGTGCAATGCCGCCTTGCTGGTTTCATAGCGCTTTTCAGCCGCTTGCATCAGCAGCGTCGTGACCTCAGCGATATATTTCATGGCGTGTCTTTCTGGGGGTCAGTAATGCGATAGATGTTGTTGCCGCGGGTACCGCAGGATGGGCACACGGCACGTTGGCGGACGTCATGCGGGGTGGCCTGATCGCCCATGACCAATATCAGATTGGCAATGTCATGCACCTTAACGGTTTTGCAATTGGCGCAGGTGATCACCATTCTATGCGTCGCAATCTGGCCCAATGTTTTCACGGTGTTGTCCTGCTGTTGATGCGGCATGCACAAAACATAGCGCAGGATTTGCAAAATTCACGGGTGACCTACGGATGATTGCCTTTGCCGTTCTGCTTGCCCTTTGGTCAGGCCTGTTTCAAACATAAATTTGTCGTATTGGGACTAGGCTTTCGCGACCAAGTTGGTGCATAGTGCCGCAAACGGGATGATGCAGCACGTTGGAATGATCGGCTAGTGGATTATTTTTGCGTGCTGTTTTGTCCTTGCAGTGTTGATATGACCACAGGGGACGTACATGAAATATCATTGTCCAAAAACTTTTGAGGATGCAGCGCAGATTGCAGCGGATGCAACCGGTGTGATCCGCTATCTGGCGGGGGGAACGGATGTTTTGGTGCAGATGCGCGCCGGCATGGTAACGCCGGACGATATGATCGACCTAAAACACATTCCCGGCGTGAAAGAGATTGTTAAAAACGCAGATGGTAGCTGGACCATCGGCGCTGCCGTGGCGGGCGCGGAATTGGGCGCACATGTTGGGTTTTGCGCCGATTACCCCGGTATCGTCGAGGGATTGGAATTGGTCGGATCGACCCAAGTGCAGGGCCGCGCCACATTGACGGGCAACCTGTGCAATGGATCGCCGGCCGCGGATAGTGTGCCCGCCATGATCGCGGCGGGTGCCATTGCCCATGTGGTGGGGCCAAACGGTGCACGCGATATTGCGGTGGGCGACATTCCCGTGGGACCCGGAAAAACATCCCTGGCCAAGGGCGAATTGATTTCCGCATTCACGATCCCCGCGCGCGGCGCGCAGGGCGGCGATGCCTATCTGCGGTTTACGCCGCGCACCGAAATGGACATCGCTGTTGTGGGCTGTGCCGTCAACCTAACGCTGGATGGCGATCGGGTTGCGGCGGCACGTATCGCCATGGGCGCGGTTGCGCCAACGGTGATTTTGTTGCCGCAGGCAGCGGATGCCATTATCGGCACGACGCTGGATGATGATGCCTTGGATAAATTGGCGGGCATTGTATCGGGGGCGGTGAAACCTATCTCTGACAAACGTGGGACTGCTGAATTCAGAACAGATGTCGCAGGCGTTTTGGCCAAGCGTGCCGCAAAAATTGCCTATGATCGTGCGAAAGGAACCAAGTGATGTCTAAGATCCACATAACCACCAAGGTCAATGGCGAAGAGGTCGAATTTCTAGCCGATCCACGCGACACATTGTTGGATTGCCTGCGCGATCAGCTGGAATTGACTGGCACGAAAGAGGGCTGTTCCACAGGCGACTGTGGGGCCTGTTCTGTGACCGTTGATGGCACATTGGTTTGTTCGTGCCTGATGCTGGGCGTCGAGGCGCAGGATAAACAGATTGAAACTATCGAAGGCATGGCCCAAGACGGCGAATTGCATCCGTTGCAACGGAAATTCATCGAACATGCCGCGCTGCAATGCGGGTTCTGTACACCGGGTATTTTGGTGGCGGCCAAGGCGCTGTTGGCGAAAAACCCTGATCCAAATGAAACCGAGGTCCGCTATTGGTTGGCGGGCAATCTGTGCCGCTGCACAGGGTATGATAAAATCATTCGCGCGGTCATGGATGCCGCGGCTGAAATGCGGGGGGCTGCATAATGGCGAAAGATACAGCAAACGAATTGCGCATTGTTGGAACACGACCCGACCGCCCAGATGGTTTGGACAAGGTCACCGGCCGCGCCCGTTATGGGGCCGATATTTCCGCAGCGGGGCTGCTGCATGGTGCGGTGGTCCGATCGCCCCACGCCCATGCGCGGATCGTCAAAATCGATGCGTCCAAGGCTTTGGCCCTGTCCGGGGTCAAGGCGGTTGTGACCCGCGACGATTTCCCAACTGGCCTGACGGGCGAGGCTTGGGATCTGCAAGAAAACACAATGGCGGGCGAACGTGCGCTCTATGATGGGCATGCGGTTGCGGCCGTGGCTGCCACATCCGCGCAATTGGCCCGCGATGCGGCCAAATTGATCGAGGTCGAATATGAAATTCTGCCCCATGTGACGGATGTTGATGCCGCTATGGCCCCGGATGCCCCCATCATTCGTGAAGGCGCGGCAGACCATTCCGTCCCCGAGGGGTTGCATCCAAACGTGGTGCGCTACATCGAATTCGGACATGGCGATCTTGAGGCAGGGTTTGCCCAAGCAGACATTGTGCGTGAACAGCAATATAAAACCGAAGCAGCTCACCAAGGCTATATCGAACCCCATGCCTGCATGGGCCAAATGGGGGCCGATGGCAAAGGGGAAATGTGGGTCTGTACCCAGGGCCATTGGTACATTCGCAAAATGTGTACCCAAGTTTTGGGGCTGGATGCGTCACAACTGCGCGTCACCCCATCCGAAATTGGTGGCGGATTTGGGGGCAAAACCACGATTTTCATGGAACCTCTGTCCCTGGCGCTCAGCCGCAAGGCAGGTGGCCGCCCCGTTAAAATCGTGATGTCCCGATCCGAGGTGCTGCGCGCCACGGGTCCGACCGCATCGGCATCGATGGATGTCAAAATCGGCATGACCAAGGACGGTAAAATCACCGCTGGGTCGGCAACCTTCCGCATGCAGGGCGGTGCCTTTGCCGGGGCACCAGTTGATATGGCGCTTTATTGTGCCTTTGCGGCGTACAAGGTGCCCGCGTTGCAGCATGTGGGCTATGACGTCTTGGCAAACCGCCCGAAGGCTGCCGCCTATCGTGCGCCCGGATCGCCCATGGCTGCATTCGCCGTTGAAAGTTTGGTTGATGAAATGTGCGATGAACTGGGACTGGACCCGCTAGACGTTCGCGTGAAAAACGCAGCACAATCGCATGAAACATCCAGCTTTGGTCCCAAATTTGGGGTCATCGGGTTAAATGAAACCTTGGCGGCAACACGAGCGCATCCGAACCTATCGGTTCCCTTAGGTCCGAACCAAGGGCGCGGCATCGCATCGGGATTTTGGTTTAACCATGGCGGGGATACATCGGTGTCCATGGCCTTGGGCGAAGATGGCACCGTGACCGTATCCATCGGCACACCAGACATCGGTGGCAGCCGCGCGTCAATGGCGATGATGGCGGCTGAAACGTTGGAAATCCCCTATGACAATGTGCGGGTCAATATCGTTGAAACCGGTGCCTTGGGCGTGAACGAACCCACCCACGGCAGCCGCGCAACATTCGCCACAGGCAAAGCCACCGTCGAGGCCGCGCAAGGCATGATCATTGAAATGTGCAAACGCGCTGCTGCCAAATGGGGGATCGAACCCGATGCGGTGGAATGGCGCGATGGCGCGGCACATCCTGCGGGGCCAAATGCCGGCGAATACCCCCCAATGACCATTGGCGAAATTGGGGCTGCCATGTCCAATACGGGCGGCCCGATTGTAGGGCATCATGAATCTGTGCCCGCAGGCGTTGGCGAAAGTTTCGGCACCCACGTTGTGGATGTTGAGGTCGATCCTGAAACGGGCCGTACAACAATCCTGCGCTATCTGGTTGTTCAGGATGCGGGCCGCGCGATCCATCCCGCCTATGTCGAGGGTCAGTATCAGGGCGGTGCTGTCCAAGGGATCGGCTGGGCGCTGAACGAAGAATACGTCTATGACGATATGGGTCGCCTGCAAAACCCTGTGTTCTTGGATTAC
>Ga0102960_1000523_pt1 | contig 14417 bp, 13 predicted proteins | sample SalPon2_B_H2O_MG_2_FD_84521 | JGI IMG/M metagenome (GOLD analysis project Ga0102960, IMG submission 84521) | Salt pond water microbial communities from South San Francisco under conditions of wetland restoration - Salt Pond MetaG SF2_B_H2O_MG | ecosystem: Environmental > Aquatic > Non-marine...
ATGAGTTTATGGAACTTGTATCAAAGTTAAGAGAAGACGGTTTTAGTCAAGAAGAAGCAATTGAAGAAGCTATAAGACAACTTTCAGAAAATATGGCTCAAGGTGGAATCATTGGACTTAAAGAAGGTGGTATGTTAGACTTCGGTGGTAGAGAAATGGATTTAAGAGCTGGTGGGTTTGTACCTATTGGTAAAAAAGAAAGAGCAGATGATGTACCTGCAAGACTTTCTAAAAACGAATTTGTAATGACAGCAGATGCAGTCAGAGCAGCAGGTGGTGGCAGTGTTAATAAGGGAGCGCAACGTATGTATGATATAATGAACAGATTAGAGGCAAGGGCATAATGGCTATTGAACAAACACAGATATTACCAGCACCGGTACTAGAAGGTGCGCTTACAGCTTTTACAAAAAAATTAGAACCTTTAATTGGACAACAGATTGACACTTCTAAATACGCACCACAAGTAGCGGCACAGACAGCACTACAAACAGGAGCGTCACAAGCAGCACAAGGTTTAGGTTCTTTAGTTGGACCACAAGCTTACCAACAATTTATGTCTCCATACCAACAAGAGGTAATGGATACAACTTTATCAGAATTTGATAGACAACAAACTATTAGTCAACAAGGTTTAAGAGATCAAGCTATTGCAGCTGGAGCTTATGGTGGTGGTAGAGAAGGTGTTCAAAGAGCACAGTTTATGAATCAAGGTGCATTAAACAGAGCAAACTTACAAGCACAATTATTAAATCAAGGATTTCAACAAGCACAACAAGCAGCAGGAATAGATCTTGCAGCAAGACAAGGTCTTGGAACTTATCAACAACAGATGGGTCAAGCAGATCAAGCATTTGCACAAGCAGGATTAGACGCAAACTTACTTGCACAAAGAGAAGCTTTATATGAACCATTTACAAGATTAGGTTTAGTTGGACAACAACTAGCAGCAATTAACCCTGGTGCTTTTGGTTCAACAACAGTAGGTTATCAATCAAGCGCAGCACCAGCAAGTCCAATGTCTAGCTTCCTAGGAGGCGCAGCAGGAGCTGGCGGTGTATTAGGTAAGTTAGGAATATTTGGCTAATGAGTAGAATTTTAAGAAGACCAATGTTTAGAGGTGGCCGTGTCGATGGACGCGGAACGGGGATAACGTCTGGTTTAGGTTATGAAAAAGGTGGTAGAGTTGGTTACAAAGATGCAGGCGCAGTAACTGGTGGAGATATAATCGCTAGGTTAAGTAATTTTTTTACTAAACCTGCATTAAATCCTGATGGAACACCAATAACATTACCTCAAAGAAATATTGTAGATGATGCGGCATTTTTAATTGGACCAGGTAAGTTTTTAAAAGCAGGTGGTGCTGGTTTAAATATCCTTCGACAAGCTGGTAAGTACGCATTAAAAAATGATGATCCTTTTAGAGTTGGTAAAGAAGTAGTTGAACAAGTTCCATTTTTAAGTAATCAATATTTTAAACAAGTAGCTAGACCTTATTTAAGTGGTATGAAAGAAACATTAAGTGGAGCTGGTGGTAAATTAAAAGACTATGGAATTATAGGTGCATTAGGTTTAGGTGGTGGTGGTTATGGTCTTAAAAAAGGTTACGATGCTCTTATGGGTGACGAAGATCCAGATCTTAAAACAGAAGAACAAAAATTAAAAGAGCTAGAGGAAAAACAAAAAGAAGAAGAAGCTTTAGCTAAATTATTAACTGATCTTGCTAGTGCAGAAAAAGATAAAGCAAAAGATGCAATAGGTGGTGAGGAAGATATAGAAATTAACAAAGAAAAATATGCTAAATTATTAGGTGGTGACAAAGCTAGAGGTAAAGACGTTACAGATATGTTGTTAAGTTTTGCAGGTAAAGCATTAAAACCTGAAGCAGATGTTAAAACTGCATTTGGTGAGTTCTTTGAAGAAGAAGCTAAACGACCAAGCAGAGGACAAAAAATAGATGATGCTGCTGCAACTCTTGCAATCAATGAATACATTGCAGGTAAAAAATCAAAAGCAGAATTAGATAGATTTTTTGCTCAAGCAGATTACAAATCATCTTTAACAAGTAGAAGAGGTAAAAAGAATATAGCTTTAAATATAGCGGATGCTAGCAAATCTAATTCTGGATACAAAGCAATAGATTTAGGATTAAGAATATCTTTCCCTGAAGCAGGTAGACCAAACAAAATGGATGCAAGTGAAGGTCAAACTGTAGATAAAGTTCCATTGACTGTAGATAATGTGGGTCAAATCTTTATAGAAGATGAAGCTCCTTACAGTGCGGTTATGATAACAATACAAGATGGTCAGTTAATTAGAGATCCTCTTAATTAAGGAGACTAAATGGTAACTTTACCAGAAATTAATACTAAAAGTAAAAAAGAAGATTACGGATTATTTACATCTGTTGCTGCAGGATTAGGTTCAGGTGTATTTAAAATATTTGAAGGTGCAGCTACACTAGGTGCAACTCTTTTAGATTTAGGTGTAGATAAAAATAGAGCAGAAGCAGTCGAAGCATACTTTGATGAAATTAATCCTTTTGATGAAGCAGCAGAGGCAACAGCCGCTGGTAAAATTACAGAACTAATTGTTAACATTGGTGTACCAGGGGGTCTTGCATTTAAAGTAGGATCAGGTTTAACCAAAGCAACTTTACAAGCAAAAAAAGCTGGTAAGTATTTAAGTAGAAATGAAAAATTAAAAAGATATGGCAAAGGTGCATTAGCAGGTGGTGTAGCAGAAGGAGCTTTTGTTGGTGATGTAGAAGACGCTGGTACCTTTGGGGATTTTTTAGGTGGTCCTACAGAAATAGATAGAGAATCTAATACACCACAAGCAGAATTATTAAACAGATTAAAGTTTGGTGTTGAAGGTGGATTGTTTACAGTAGGTATAGGAGCAGGTGCAAGAGGTATATCCAAATTAAGAAATCAAACTGGATCAGGTAAAGCAATTACAGATCCTGTATCAAAGTGGATTGATAAATGGATATCAAAACCATTGAGAGCTAGAGGACCTGCAGCACAAGAAGGCTTTGAAGCAGAGAAAGCATATCAAGGATTATTAGGTAGAGATACCAACATAGCTGAAAATGCTATGATTAAGATAGATAACATTACAAACAAGATTCTTAAAAACTTTAAACGATCTGGTAACAAAGTAGATGACGCAAAAAGAAAAGAACTATTAAAAAAGATGAATGACATCTTAACCGATGGCAACAATTTAAATCCTACAATCGATGACGCTGGTAAAGTTACATTAAGATCTATTGATGAAGATAAAATTACAGAATTTTCTAACGATTTAATTAATAATTACAAAGCAGATCCTAAAGATGTAGCAGAGCTTGTAGAAAACTTTAACGATATGCGTGGAACGTGGTCAGAACTATTTACATTAATGGGTTCAAGACTAACACCATCAGCATTAGAGGACTTTCAAAAAGTAATACCAAAACAAATTAATGACGTATTAGATAGAGGTTATGAAGTATTTAAAAATAATCCTATGTCTGTTGCAGATAACTATGGACCAAGTAGCAAAGTAATTAATAAAGCAGTTGAAGAGTTTCAAGAAGAAGCTGCTAAAAAAGGAATTAAACTTTCCGATGATGTTGCAAAAAATATGGTTAATGAAGTATGGGCCAATGCTAAATTACCTAGAGGGGTAATGATGAATGAAGGAACTAAATCAGGTGTGGTAAGATTAGGTTCTGTTCCTAATTTCTTTTTAAAATCAGAAGCAGATAATTTGTTATCTAGAAAAGGTGATTTTGTAAAAACATCTGGTGGTAAAAATTTGTCAGACCTAACTGGTGTAGGACAAGATGTTATTAAAAGATTGTTAGGTAAGGCAGAAAACCCTATGTCTACTATTGTTGAAGGCACCAACGCTTTATCAATACAAGTAAGATTAAATCAATACCTAGATGATCTTGTTAAACAATCTAATATTTTAAAAAAAAATTGGGACGAATGGGATCGTGGTGGTAGAGTTGGACCAGAACCTAGAGTTCCTTTTTTAGTAGATAATCCTGGTGAAGCTAAAAAATATTTTGGTTCTAATGCAAAGAACAATGTTGACTATGAAATTATTGCACCAGCAGAAGGTGGATCAATTAGATCTACAAAACTTGGTAGGTTTGAAGACATAGATGCAAAGATCAAACCTGTTGATGATATAGAGGCAGCAAGATTAGAAGAACTAGGAATTATAGATGAACTTACTAATCCTATTGCCGGTAAATATGCATTATCAGATTATGCACAAGCATTAAAAGAAGTAGACAATTTAAAGAAAAAAGATTTACCTGCAACATTATATCAAAACCTAGTGTTGTATCCTAAAGCTACATCACAGATGGCCAAAACAATTCTTGCACCATTTACTCACGCAAGAAACTTTATTAGTGCTGCAGCGTTTGCAGCTGCAAATGGTTTTGTACCGTTTGGTAATACTAAAGATGTTAAGAGAGCATTTGATGCATTGCAATTAAAAGGGTTTAGAAAAGATAACGAATTTTATCAAGAACTATTAGAGCTTGGTGTGGTTAACTCACAAGTACAAGTAAGACAAGTTATGGATCTAATGGAAGATGTTAAGTTTGGTGAAGTGTTAAACAAAGTAGGGGCAGACTACAATGGTTTTAATACTTTTATGAAAGGCCTAAAGAAAACACAAAAGTTTGCACAAGATGCATACACAGCTGAAGATGATTTCTGGAAAATATTTACATACCTTGGTGAACAATCAAGATTAGAACAAGCATTTAAATCAAAAGGTTTACAGTTTGGTGATGACATTGTTGAAGTTATAACAGATGCAAACGGCAATAAGTTTAATAGAAAGATTGGTGTATTTAATGAAGAGTATTTAAAAAAACAATCAGCTAAATTAGTTAAAAATAATATACCTAACTATGCTTTCGTATCAGAATTTATTAAAGGTTTAAGAAAATTACCCGTTGGAAACTTTGTAGCTTTCCCTGCAGAAATTATGAGAACAGGTACAAACATTGTATCAACAGCATTAGATGAAATATTTTTTACTGCAAGAATAAATGGTAAAGAAGTTAATCCATTAAGAGCTAGAGGTTTACAAAGATTAACAGGTATGACTGCTACAACAGCTGCATTACCATTAGGAACAGTTGCAATGATGCAAACTTTAAACGATGTAAGTGATGATGAATTAGAAGCTATGAGAAGATATGTACCTGAATGGTCTAAAAATTCTGTTCTTGTACCTTTTAAAGATGAAGATGGTAAATTATCTTACGTAGATTTTTCTCATTTAAATGCATATGATACTTTAACAAGACCATTACAAACCGTAGTTAATGCAGTTAACTCTGGTAGAGCAGACAAAGATGGTATTATGGATGATTTTATTTTAGGTTTAATTGAGTCTACAAAAGAACTTGGTCAACCATTTATATCAGAATCTATTTGGACAGAAGCTTTACAAGATGTTGCACCTATTCTTGGTAGAGGTGGTAGAGATGCAGCAGGCAGAGAAATATACAATCAAGATCCTGCAATTGATCCTATTGGTAGTAAGATTATGAAATCAGTTGCACACCTTGTTGAAGCACAAGCACCACTTAACTGGAGACAGCTTGGTAGATTAGGTTTAGCAATCAGACCTATAGATAGTTTAGGTAGGTTTGATGAACGTGGTAATGAATACGAATTAGGAAATGAATTACTTGGTATTGCAGGTATGCGTAGAGTTAATGTAGATCCAAGAAAATCTTTAAATTATAAAATTACAAATTACAAAGATGGTATAAGAAGTGCTAGAAACATATTTACAAGACAAACACTTAAAGGAGGTGTAGTTACACCTGAAGAAGTTGTTGATGCATATCTTGAAGCAAACAAAGCATTGTATGAAATTAATAGAAGAATGTATTTAGACGTAGATGCTGCTAAAGTTTTAGGTATGGATGAAGATCAAATAGAAACTAATTTTGATAATAGAGGTGAACGAAGAGCTTTTGGTTTTATAAATGAAGGATTGTTTAGACCATACTCTGTATCAAGAGATGTAGAAGAATTATTTGCAGAAAGAGCAGAACAAATAGGGGCACCAAATCCTTTTGAACAAGCAATAGATGTAATTGATAGAATAAGAGATGTATTAGAATCTACTTCTATATCTGCAGATGTATTTCCTAATATAATCAATCCTTTTAGTAACTTACCAGAACCAACTCTAGGACCAGCAACAACTGCAGGCCTACCGGCTATGCCAAATCCAGCACTTGTAAACAATGCACAGTTTGGTAATATCGATCCCGTAAGTAGATTAACATTAGCGGAAGAAACTTATTTAAGTCCACTAGAACAATCTTACAGAAAAAAACAAAGAACAATATAATGGCAATAGAACCTAAAAATACAAGAGAACACATCATATCGCTTTACGGTCATATGACTGGATTAAAAAAAGATATTTCACAGATTAAGAATAATCACTTGAAACATATCCACGAAGACGTCGAGAAATTGGGCGGTAAGATAGATAAAGTCTATTGGGTTCTTTTAGCTGCTGCGGGATCAGCGGCACTCTTTGCTTTGGAAAAATTAATTAACTAATAATGCAACTTACTCGTAACTTCACGCTCTCAGAGCTTACCAAATCAGATACTGCGATACGAAAAGGTATCAACAATAATCCTAACGCAGAACAAATAGAAAAATTAAAATTACTTTGTGAAAAAATTTTACAGCCAGTGCGTGATCACTTTGGTAGAGTTAAGGTGACGTCAGGGTTCCGTTCACCTGAGTTGTGCACAGCTATTGGTAGTTCAATTAACAGCCAGCACTCGCGAGCAGAAGCGGCAGACTTCGAATGTGTTGGAGTTGACAATGCTGAGTTAGCTGATTGGATACATAGAGAGCTTGAATGGGATCAGCTGATTGTTGAATACTATACTCCTGGAGAACCTAACTCCGGATGGATACATTGTAGTATTACAGAAGGCACACCAAGAAAACAATTTTTACACGCCTACAGAGAAGAAGGCAAAACTAAATACAAACCTATTTTAGGTAAAGCAAAAGATATTTTATAATCATATAAAACCGACTGCTTTCCGTGCACGTACTAACAGCCGGCCAAACTCCAGGTCCCTACCCTTGCAGGTCATCGGTAACGTCCAGGGAAATGCCAGTGGCAAGATTTGTACGCCCTTGAGCTTTCAAATTTTTTAAAAGAAATTAGTTTTATCCTATAATATCCTACCCACAAATGCAACCCATAAAACTACCAGAGCCATCATTCATCATATGTAGGTTTACAGTTTCAACATAACCTGTGAGTTTAGTTCTCAATATTTCACAAAGATCAAAACAATCTATTTCTGCAGTTATTACTATGCCTTGCATAATTTGTTTTGTAACAGGAATTAACTGATACAGGCCATCGTTGAGAATAATTAAATCCAATCTCTTAGTTCCTCACCCATAATTTCTGTAGCTATATTAATCTTCTTACGCAAAGCTTTTCTAATCTTTTCATCAATAGTTTTTGGTGCTATAAGGTCGATGTATGTTACCGCCTTCTTTTGACCTATTCTGTGTGCTCTGTCTTCTGACTGTAGTCTTTTTTCTAAGTCATATCCATTAGAGTAATAAATCATATTATTAGCAGCAGTTAATGTAATACCATAACCACCGGTTTGCGGATTACCAACAAAGAATCTTGCAGGTGAATTAGGGTCCTGAAATTTTTCTATATTAGTTTGTCTAACATCTGCAGGGACTGCACCATAATATTGTACTATAGAATCTTCTCCATACTTTTTAGATATAGCTTTTACTATTTGTTTAATATCGTACACATAGTTAGCCCATATAATTACTTTACCCTCTACTTCTTCAAGCAATTCTAACAACGATGTCATACGATTGTTTTTAATTTCTGTAATAGTGTCATCATCATTCTTCAGATGACCACACGTGATCTGGTGCAAACGCATCATTTGTGTAAGTATATGAGGCGCGGTTGCCATCTTACCTTTTAGAGAAGCGAGGGCCGCGGATTTCATAGTAGAATATATTTCTTTTTGCTCATCAGTTAATTCTACTTCTCTTTGTATGTAAGTTTTTTCTGGTAAGTCTAGGCAATCTTCTTTTAATACTCGGTAAGAAAAAGGTTTTAGTTTTTCTGACAGCTCACCTAATTTTTTATAACCACCAATAATTTGTACTCTACGACCACCAAAGTTACGATCTAACATTGTAGCGTATCTATTTCTAAATGCATAATAGCTATCAAAACCTAGTAAAAAACTATCAAGAAAACCACACTGTGTGTACAAATCTAAAGGTGATTTAGTTACAGGAGAACCTGTAAGTATTCTTCTGTATTTAGCAAGTAAACCTAATGCAAGAATAGCTTTAGTTCTTTTTGCTGTAGGTGTTTTTATAGTTGTAGATTCATCTATAGCCATCAATGTATTATGGCAGTTTAAAAACTTAGTAGCAAACTCTAAACCTTTTTTAGTAGAGAATGCTTCTACATTCATTACAAGGATGTGAAGGTCTAAGTCTACTTTAAATAATTGTTGATACTCTTTATCCTTTGTTTTAGATGTAGTCGCAGTCCATAATACAGTTTTATGATCTATGTGACTAGCTAAATGATTTGGTATCTCACCAGAAAACCAGTTTCTATAAACACCTTTTGGTGCTATAATTAACGCCGCATTTATTTTACCTTTATCATACAGCATAGCAATATTATCTACTAATACTTTTGATTTACCTGTACCCATTTCCATAAAGTAGGCGTATTCTTTTTTATCCCAAGATTTTTCTAACGCAGTTATTTGATGTGCGTATGGTTTTGTTTTAAATTTATAATTCATAATTTTTTTCTTCTTTCTAGTTGACAATTATATAAACACTACTATATACCTTGTCAAGAAGTAAGAAATGAAAAATAAAATATTTGAGTTATACAAGCCAGATTCTTTAGCAAGCTTTTTAGAATTTTATAAAAGCAATCCTAAAGAAAAATTTGTTTATGTAATTCAACAACCACCACCTAATATAAATATATTAAGTGCATCCGATTATGGATACCTTGTAATATGTTTGCCTAATAGAGATCAGGCAATATTTTCTACTGCACCTTATGTGCAAAAGATGAGAAAAAATTTACAAGACTTTCGTAAAGAAGATTATTTACTTGCTGTAGGAGATCCTGTAATAATAGGATTATCAACTTGGCTAGTAGGTGAAACTACAAACGGACAGTTTAATATGTTGAAATGGGATAAAAGAGAATATAGATACTATCCATTAGAAGTGGACGGATATCAGAAAGGATAACAATGAGTGAAGACGTAAGAAATATGATGCTAGAAGATTCAAAAGATCTTTTAGATAATGTAGAAGTATCAACTGTTGCACAAGAATGTGTAAAGTTAAAAAATAAAGAGGATGAGATTGCTTCATTAGAGGAGCAACTTAAAAATAAAAAAGCAGAGGCTGACGATATCAGTTCTCGTGTGATACCAGAATTACTTGCAGAGCAAGGACTGACAGAAATTAAATTAGCTGATGGTTCTAAAGTATCTGTGAAAAAAGAATTTAGGTGCACTCTTCCAAAAGATGAAGTGAAGAGAGAAGCAGCCTACAAATGGCTTCGTGAACAGGGGTTAGGAGATATTATTAAAAACAATGTCTTTGTAACTTTTGGTAAAGGAGAAGATGACAAGGCGCAACAACTGTTGAACCTTGCGGCAGAAAATGGATATGAGCCAGAGCAGAAATCTGATGTGGCTTGGATGACATTGACTGCCCTATTCAGAGAGCGTATCGAGTCCGGGCTCGATATGCCATCTGATGTCTTTAGTACGTGGATTAAAGACAAAACTAAAATAACTCGGAAATAAATAATGGAGAAACAATAATGAGTAATGAAGTAATGAAAAAAGATACTGGATCAATTGCCTTGTTTGGTGATGATGCAGCAAAAGGTTTTGAGAATATGACGCAAGAAGATATGGCGTTACCATTTGTCAGAATCTTAGGACAACTGTCACCGCAGGTAACTGATGGTGATGCAAAGTATATAGATGGTGCCAAACCTGGTATGATTTATAATACTGTTACCAGCGAATTATACGATGGTAAAAAAGGTATCAAGATAATTCCTTGCTACTACAAAAAAGATTATCCAGAATGGTCGGATAGAGGCGATGGTCCAGGTGCTCCTGTGGCTGTACACCTACCGAACAGTCCGGTAATTGCAACAGGTAAGAGAGATGGATCTAAAATTAGATTACCAAATGGTAACTATTTAGAAGAAACAGCTTCTTATTATGTTATGATTGAGACAAAGTCTGGTGGTTATACTCCTGCTTTGATCACAATGAAATCAACTCAATTAAACGTGAGTAAAAAATGGAATTCTATGATGAAAACCATACAAATTGCTGACGGAAAAGGTGGATTTGCTATACCACCTATGCACGGAGTTGTTTATAATCTAGCGTCAACATTACAAAAGAACGATAAAGGTTCTTGGTATGGCTGGGTTGTAACGCAGGACAGAATTTTAGGACAGGAAGATAAGTCTTTGTACTTAAGTGCAAAAGATTTTTCTGCAAATGTATCTAAAGGGACCGTTCAAACAAAAGCTGACGTAGAAGAGAAAGTATCGGACTCAACTCCATACTAAATTAAATAAAGGGGCCCATTGGTCTTTGTAGCTGTTATGCAGACAAGGTTGGTAAGACAACTTAGGTATAATTCTGGGTGAGACCTACCAGAAGCCCCTTTACAAAGAAGGAAGAAATGATAATGAATAAATTTAAATCAATATTTTTAGGATTAGAAATCGCATATGGACAATATCAACCTGGCGAGCGAGGCGCAAACGGAAAGCAACAAGGCAAAGCTTTTATTGTACGTAAAACCGTTACCGACGAACTCTGGGAAAAACATTTACGTGGAGAAGGACCGGCACTCGGTATCATCCCTATTACACAAAACAATGATTGTAGGTGGGGCTGTATTGATATTGACGAATATAATTTTGATCACACTAGCCTCGTTAAAAATATTCGGGATCATAAACTCCCTTTAATAGTTTGCCGTAGTAAGTCTGGCGGAGCACACGTATTTTTATTTACAAAAGAAAATATCTCTGCATCTTTGATGCAATCAAAACTAAAAGAAATGGCTATCATACTTGGGTATGAAGGGTCAGAAATATTTCCAAAACAAACAGAGATACTAGTGGATCGTGGGGACACTGGTAACTTTTTAAACTTACCCTACTATAATGAAATGAAAGGACTACGTTATGCTATCAACGATAATGGCGCCGGTTGTACACTTGAGGAATTTTATAAGCTCTATGATCTTTATGCCTGCAAAAAAGAAGACGTCGAAAAAATTAAAACAGAAAAGAAAAAAATAGAAGAAGCATTTTCTGGAGGTCCACCTTGTTTAAATAAACTTGCAACAACAGGTTTTGGTGAGGGTTCCAGAAACAATGCATTATTTAATATTGCAGTGTACTACAAACAATCATCACCAGATACTTGGGAAGATGAAATTGTAAAAGCAAATATAAAATTTATGGAACCACCACTTAGTAACAGTGAAGTTCAACAATTAATTAAATCAGTAAATAGAAAAGGTTATGACAAGTATAGATGTAAAGATGCACCTATCAATGCAGTATGTCAATCTGGTTTATGTAGAACAAAAAGATTTGGTGTAGGATTTGGTGAAGAAGAAATGCCTGTGTTGGGTAGTCTTACAAAATATTCTTCTAAACCACCAGAATGGTTTTTAGATGTAGATAAAAAAAGAATACAATTAAAATCAGAACAACTTTACAGTCCAAACTTATTTGCACTAGCGTGTTTAGATCAAGCAAACTTGGTAGTACCAATACCAAAACCAAAAGATTGGAAGCAACATTTTTTAAAACCAATGATGCAGGGATTGCAAGAAGTAGAACCTTTGGAGTCTTTAGATCCGGTAAACGAACTTACAGGTTTGTTGCAAGACTGGACTACTAACAGACAGTCAGCAAGAATTATAGATGATGTGTTTAATAAACTACCATTTACAGATGAGAAAAGAGAATACACATATTTTAGAATGGAAGACTTCTATAATTTTTGTAAACGAAATCACTGGGAGAAAGATAAAAATCAAACAGGTAATTTAATAAAACAATTAGATGAGTTTGTAGGAGAAGAGAGAGTTAGAATAAAGAAACAACAACCAAGATTAATTAAAATAAAAACAATGAAACAGACAGAGGCGTCAGTTTCTAAAACAACATACCAGGAGGAACATTTTTAATGAATACATATACTGAAATTTTTGGTTTATTAATCATAACAATATTTATGTTTGAATTAATATAATGAAAAAATTTAACTTAACTAAAAAACAATTAGAACTTTTTAATTTTATCAAAAAATATATTGATGAAAACAATATGGCACCTTCTTATGAAGAGATGAAAATAGGTACAGGAGTATCTAGTAAGTGTTTAATTTTTGTAAAAGTTAATCAATTACAAGAAAGAGGGTGGATAGAAAAACTGCCAGGAAAAAATAGGAGTATAATAATAAAAGAATGAAAACAATAATATTAGGACCACCAGGGACAGGCAAGACAACAACACTACTAAATTTAGTGGATGAATTTATAAAAGATGGAATAAGACCTAAACAAATTGGTTACTTTTCGTTTACTAAAAAAGCCGCAACTGAGGCAGCTAACAGAGCAGCTGAAAAATTTGGATTAGATGTAGAGAATGATCTATCATACTTTAGAACACTACACTCTTACGCATTCAATCAATTAGGTATGACAAAAGAAAAAATGTTAAGTGCGGATGACTACAAAGAGTTTGGAGAAAAATGTGGCATACCAATTAAGGTTGCAAAGTTTTCTGAGGGTGATGGCACATTTAATTGTGATAATGAGTATCTTACAATTATTAATACTGCAGCTGTAAAGAGAATGGACTTGTTAGATTACTATGATTCAAGAAAAAACATATTAGACATAGAAAGAAATACATTATTTTTATTAGCAGAAGAACTTAAAAAATTTAAAAAAGAAAAAGGTCTAAAAGATTTTAACGATCTGCTAGAAGATTTTATTGCAAAAGAAAAACACAATAAATTTGAAGTATTGTTTATAGATGAAGCGCAGGATCTATCTTTGTTACAGTGGGAAATGGTTAGAAAGATTTGGTCTAGGGCAGAGAAAACTTACATTGCAGGTGATGATGACCAAGCTATATTTAAGTGGGCCGGTGCAGACGTAGATCATTTCATAGCACTTAAAGAAGAAGTAGATGATATACAAACATTAGATCAATCATATCGTATACCTGGTGGACCTATACACGAACTATCACAAAACATTATAAACAAAGTACAAAATAGATTTGATAAACAATACAAACCTAGAGAAGAACACGGTATATTAAAAAGATATTCTGACATTACACAAGTAGATATGAGTGAGGGTAATTGGTTAATCTTATCTTCTGCTAATTATTTTTTAGAAGATGCAAAAGATTTATGTGAGTTACAAGGATGGTATTATCAATACAAAGGACGTAACTCTATACCATTAAAATTATTACTAGCATTAAATAACTGGGAGCATTGGCGTAAAGGTGAAACATTAAACCACCTGGAGATAAAAAATATATATGAATACCTTGGATCAAATGTATTAGAAGGATTTAGAAAAGGTAAAACATTACACTCTGATGACAAGTACACTATAAAAGAATGTAAAGAGCATCACGGTTTAATAACAGAGAATGTTTGGTATGAATCTTTTGAAGGATTAGATTCTATCACAGAGAATTACATTCGTAATATGAGGGCGAATGGTGAAACACTAAATAAAAATCCTCGTATAACAATGTCAACAATACACGGAGCGAAAGGAGGAGAAGCTGACAAAGTTTTATTGATGCAAGATATAACAAACGCGGCGCTTGAAACATTTAGTTATGATCCAGATGAACTGCATAGATTATTTTATACTGGAGCGACGAGAGCGAAGCGTGAATTACACGTCTTAGACCCAAAAGATTTTGACAGGGCTTATATATTATGAAAATACCAAAACAACATAAAGAAAATACTAGAGAGGAAAGACAAATAATACAAGATGCGTTTATGGAAAGTCGTCATAGTTTTTTAGATGACTATGATAAACATAAAAAAATAATAGAAGATAATTTTCCTTTGTATGCAAAAGATGAAACTCAAGTTCCTTGTTTATTAACAATGGATATTATTTATAATTCAAAAGGTCATATGACAGAGAAAGCATTTTTATCTTATAAAGCTTTTGTTCAAGATGTATTGGATGGCTGGAAACCTCCTGTAACATTTGAAG
>Ga0102960_1000527_pt1 | contig 14379 bp, 15 predicted proteins | sample SalPon2_B_H2O_MG_2_FD_84521 | JGI IMG/M metagenome (GOLD analysis project Ga0102960, IMG submission 84521) | Salt pond water microbial communities from South San Francisco under conditions of wetland restoration - Salt Pond MetaG SF2_B_H2O_MG | ecosystem: Environmental > Aquatic > Non-marine...
ACATGCATCGTAAAAGCTTTCATGTACAACACATAATTTCTTTGGAGAACATCCAGAATTAACAAAAGTGGTCATCGCAAACCTTGAAGGGAATATTACTTTGTCCATCTGAGTACATGCATTAACCCAAGCCTGAGAGCATATGTCTGTTTCAACTCCTGCAGTAACACCGACATTTTTCTTTCCGAATCCGGGTGTCCACTCGTTAGGTAATTGTATCTGAATTGAAAGATCTGGCTTAGTCTTCACTGGAGAAGATCTTTTCATGATCTCTCCGACCAATCCATTACATTGGTCCGGCGAAATATACCATGGTGTGATTCCCCATGGGGTTACTTCGACTGTAATATTATGCCCGGCATTTAAAGCCCATCTGAAAACCTGTCTAGAGTGTACGCCGTACCCGGATTGAGTCAGTAATGGTCCTCTGATATGTATATTAGCCATTGTTAAATTTCCTCACATGTGTAACGTTCATATTTGTCCTTCCAGTTTTCCAATGTTTCTAACATTGTGTCATGCCAGAGATCGACGGTTTTCTGATATCCAAATTCGTATTCAGCATAATCGTATGCTTTTTGACCCAGCTTCTCTCGGCCTTCTTTTCCGAGCTTCCACATATCATACATTTTTTCAGCTATAGTGTCTGTCGATGTGTAATCCTCATAAATGTAAGGTACACTTTGAGATCCGACTAGTGATTGTAATTCGATCGGAAGAGCAAATCCATTTTCAGATCCATCCCTGTAATCTACAACTTGTCTTGTCTGACCGCCGGTCTGGGGAGCAATAATTGGTGTTTTAGTCATCATAGCTTCTAGCGTCGACAAGCCAAAACCTTCTGCATAACTCACATTGATAACAAAGTCAGATATGTTATGCATTGCATTCATTTGCTCAAATCCAACACGCTCAGTAGAAAAACATATGTTTTCTTCGATGTTTAAAAGCTTTGCTATTTCGAAAAGATTTGGTCCTTCGTTGTCCCTAGGATCTGTATGTAGTATTAGCATGGCCTCTCTTTTGCCAGTCTCATTTTCAAGCTTGTTAACAAACTTTGACCAAGCCCACAATAAGTCTCCAGGGCGTTTTCTTCTTGCGTTACGATTAACCCAGAAGCCTGTAAACCAATCTACTCTATCTGGTCCAACTAGTTCGCTTTTCCATTTTCTTTTTTGATCCTCATCGACTGGAAAAAACAAATTATTTGGAATCGCATGTGGAACAAAATTGGTTTTACTTGGAAATTTCTCAGAAACTTGCGTGTAAGTATGATGACTATGGCAATTAATGAGATCTGTCGACTCATAAAACGCGTTGTTAAATGCTGGATATGGCTTGTTATCCCATACGTGCCAGTATACGATTGGGCAAATTTGATGGATCTCATCTTCCATTTCGAAAAGCCAGTAAAAGAATCTAGGATCTGTAAAAATAAACAAGATATCTGGCTTTTCTGTTGCGATCGCTAGCCTCAGTAATTCTTTGTTTCCAAATCCATCGATTGGCTTAATAATGAAATCATCTGTTATTTTGACAATATCATAGCTCTCGTGCTTCATGGCCGCACCAAACTGCCGAACAGACCAACAGCCCTTTTCTAGCAGTCCGTTGATTAAATGTCTAGACTGTGTTCCAACTCCACTAGTCGATAAAGCATGATCGCTTAACATTAATATTTTATATTTTTTACCAGCCTTTTCCACTGCAATGCTCCGTTCCCTTGTAAGGGCAAAATTTACAATTATCGTAGTTTTTTAATTTAATACCATTATTGACGTTGTTAATCATCCTTTTTACTAGTTTGTTTGTTTTTTCAATAAACTTTGGTCCAGCGGATACCTCAAACATTTCTATGCACTTTCCAGGTTTTGCACCTCTTTTTAAAAACACATAGCCAACCTTTATGTCACTGATCGGTATGTTAAATTTAGTGGCCCAATAATGTTTGTAAAGTCCGACCTGTGCCAAAGACAAAAATTCTCTTTTCTTTTTCCAGAACCAGCCCGTTTTACCGGTAGTCTTCCAATCGATGATCCAGTACTCTACCTTGTCTGATCCTGGCTTCTTTGGTTTGGCAATAACGCAATCAATAAACCCCTTAAACTTAAGGTCTTCATTCAGCGGCTCATACAATTCAACTTCGGCTGAAATTGGCTGCCAGCCTGGGAACGTTTCGTTCATAAATGATTCAAAGTCGCCTACGATGGTTTTAGCTGACTTTTTATAGTCGTCTAGGTTCTCATGGGTATATTTCCAACCGTTCGAAGCTCTTTCTTCTGCGACGCCATCGATGTATTCTTGAGTGTCATACCCGCCTTTTTCCCAAATTTCGTCTAATTTTTTATTAATATTATCTAGATCGAATGCTTTTCCATTTAGAAAATCTTCAATCGCGTTATGGATTGCTGTACCGAAATCGGCATAAGGGTTATCGTTATATGTGTTTATTTTTTCGACATACATTAAATAATGTCGAAATGGACATTCAGCCCACGCCTTTACTTCCGAAAAAGAGACGTGGGTTTTTCCTGTTGGGAATTGTTTTGCCATAATATTTTCCTTTGTTTCTCTATATTATAGCCTATAATACAAAAATGTATTATAATTCTCCCCTAACATAAGCTAATGGATCAATATTGGCCCATTCACTCATCTCGTTTTTTTCTACGTCGCGAAAGTCAGATTCAAACATATCTTTTACTAGATCCTTAATGTCATGCTTCGGTTCCCATCCTAATTTCTCTTTTGCTTTACTAGCGTCACCTAAAAGTAGTGGCACTTCATGCGGCCGGAACAGCCTCGGATCGATTTCTACGTGATTCTTCATGTCTAATCTGGCATAGTGAAATACCATTTCTAGAAACTCTCTAACAGAATAAGTGCTACCAGTTGCAATTACAAAGTCCTCAGGTTTATCCTGCTGCAACATCAACCACATTGCTTCGACATAATCTCTGGCATGACCCCAGTCCCTTTTAGCGTCCAAATTGCCCAGAAATAGCTTTTTTTGCAAACCTAATTTAATTCTAGCAGCTGCTCGAGTAATTTTTTTAGTAACAAAAGTTTCTCCTCTTCTTGGGGATTCATGATTAAACAATATTCCGGAACAGGCAAAAAGATCATACCCTATTCTATAATTTCTAACCAAATTATGGCTAAAAACCTTTGCACACGCGTAAGGACTAGCCGGCATTAAGGCAGTAGTTTCGCTCTGTGGAGCAGCTGGGTTGTCTCCGAACATTTCCGATGAAGAAGCTTGATAGAATCTTGCCTTGGGACAAACCTGGCGTACTGCCTCAAGCAAACGCAGCGTTCCCATTCCAGTTATGTCTGCTGTTTCGACTGGATTATCGAAAGATACGCGGACGTGGGACTGCGCAGCGAGATTATAGATCTCATCCGGCATATACAACGACAGAATTCTATACATCCAATCAGAAGCGTGAAGTGATCCATACTCCAGCGTAAAATATTTATGATCATATAGATGATCGATTCTACTTGTGCTTATAACAGACGTACGTCTTTTTATTCCAATGACGCGGTATCCTTTTGAAAGTAATAAATCGGCCAAATACGACCCGTCTTGGCCGGTAACTCCAGTTATTAGAGCTGTTTTTTGTTTAGTCATCTGACACCGCCCTTCCCTTCATTTCCTCCCAGTCCTTGTTCTGCCGATATATTAAGTTCGAGCGCTCTACGTTTTCCAAAAAGTAAGGGTTAATCTGGTTTTCCTTTGCGAAAACTATAAGAGCGGAAAGATCTTTTGGGAAACAGTGGCCGCCAAAACCGCGATCCCCATCAGGGCCCGGAACTGCCAAGTGACTCTTTCCGATTCGATTGTCATATAAAGCATACTCGCAAACTTTATCGTAATCTATGTTTGTTTTATCGCATATTTCATACATTTGGTTGGCAAAAGTAACTTTTGTAGCAAGAAAACAATTAATGAAGTATTTTACCATCTCTGCAGTTTTAGGTTGAGTTATAACAATCGGTATATCAGGAAATGGTTTTCGAAACATTTGTTTAACAATCTTTGCTCCATCTCCTCCGATTAAAATTCTGCTCTGGTTTTTAAAATCGTTAAAAGAATTTGCTTCCGTTAAGAATTCTGGACTAAAACATATATTTATTCCTCTAAACTCAGCTGCCAAACGTTCTGTTGTGCCAGGTTCAATTGTTGATTTGATTACTACAGTCTTTGGGCTCGATAACTTTGATAAGAAATCCGAATGTCTTGGAAGTTTTCTAGTTTTTTTTACAACATCATGCACTTTTTTTAGTACGGTCTGTAAAATTCTAGTGTCGCAGGTTCCGTCTTTTCTCATTGGTGTAGGAAGACATGCAAAGATAATATCACTAGTGTTTACCAAATACTCGAGTCGATTTTCATGGTTGACATTTTCCATGTTGTGACACTTAAATCTATCAATATCATATCCGTATACAGTGTAAAAGTTTTTAAGGCCCTCTCTGATGGCAGATCCAACAAATCCCTGCCCTATAATCCCTATGTTCATTGTTTTTCTCCGGAACTAAAATTAACTTTCCCGTCCAGGATTTTATCAATCTTTTTTATACACATACCAATTTGTTGCGCAATGTCTTGAGATTTAACAAGAGCGCTCGGTTCATTTTTTCCGGGCAAATCGGTCCAAATTTTAATCAAATTTGTCCTTAAATCAACAATACGTATTAGTTCGTCTTTATTCATTTATTGCTCCAATAAGAATATATTCCTTTATCGATTTCGTAATCCATGTATTTTACCTCTTTTGGCTTGATTTGTACAGCCCAATCCCAAGTTTCTGAAATTAATGAATAGAGATCAGTTTTGTCCTCAAAACTAAGCATATTTTTTGCTTTATCATGATTACACCACATTAGATCCACCTCATCTCTAGCCTCCAAGTGCACATGAGGAGGCCTTATTCCCATTTTTTCGTGGGCGATATCTTCAACAATCTGAGCTAACGCACTGATCGATACATGATCATCTGCTCCAATGTTAATAATCTGCTGATCTGTTGAATCATTACTCATCAACTCGTAAAAAGGCTTCATATAAAACTTCACATCTGAAAATGCTCTACGTTGCTCGCCAGTCCCGTAGATCGTGAGCGGCTCACCGGCCATGGCTTTTCTAATCCATATGCCAGCCACGTTTCTATATCTATCCCATATATTTTGGCGAGGGCCGATAATGTTATGAGGCCTGATAATAGTGTATCTCAACCCAAATTGTCTCCAAGCGTTAGCCAGATCCATCTCTATCGCGTACTTCGCGATACCATAGGGATCCTGAGGGTCTGGCTTCATATCTTCGGTAAAAGGAGGCTTTTGCGCGCCATAGACGTCCATAGAGGAAGCGAAAATAAACTTCTTAACTCCGTATTTTATCGCTCCATTAATCAAATTTACTGATGCAATCACATTGTTTTTGTAATTAAAATTACGAATAAACGGACTTAAACCAACCGCAGCATATGCAGCAAAGTGAAAGACGTAATCGAACTCGTGTCTTTTCATAATGTCGTCGACAGCTCTTTCATCACAAAGATCATTGGTATACAACGCGACACACGAATTAACGTTCTCTCGATATCCGCCGGATAAATTATCTATACCTACGACTTGATGGCCCGATGCTAGCAAATAATCACAGAAATGACTACCTAGTAATCCAGCCGCACCGGTAACTAATACTTTAGATGCCTCTAACATTTGGATACTCCTTTTTGAACCAGTCGGCAGTTTCTTTTAGCCCTGTTTCTATATCAGTATATTCAAAGTCTGGAAACATGTCAATGAATTTCTTGTTGCAACTTGGTTTTCTGAACTGACCTTCAGGTTTAGAAGTGTCCCAAATCTCGTTTGGCTGATCGATCCCTAGAGAATCGGCAACTTTTGATACCAGGTTAAAAATAGAAATTTCTCCGGTAGTACCTATATTTATAGGATCCGGATCCTCATAGTTTTCTACTAAAAGAAGAAGTGCTCGAGCTATATCTTTCGAATATGTAAACTCCCTTAAAGGAGCTCCAGTACCCCAAAAAGATGGATTAGTACCTTTTAAATTCGCTTCCCACAGTTTTCTGAATATTGCCGGTACAACGTGACCGTTTTCTAAATCAAAGTTATCGCCCGGGCCATAGATGTTGTTTGGCACAGCTGTTATATAATTTAATCCATACTGTTGCCGTATCGCGCGAGAATGAACTTCCAACATTCTCTTTGCATATGCGTACCCAAAGTTACTTTGATGTGGTTCTCCTGCATGTATCTGGTCTTCTGTCAGCGGATAAGAAGGATCATCCGGATATACGCACGTGGAAAGCATCGATAAAACTTTTGGTACCTTATATATGCGAGCCCAATTCAAAACGTTTAAATTCATAACCATGTTGTCATAGAAAAAATCTTCAACATAATCTGAATTTCCTTTCACTCCACCGACTTTTGCTGCTAAATGTATGATTGCATCTGGTTGAGCCCTGTATATCATGTCATCTGCATCTTGCTCTCTAATTAAATTGTATTGATCGGATCCAAACAATATTAGCTCATGGTCAGTTTCTATATTCTGAAAAGCTGAACCTACCAATCCAGTTCCACCAGTAATCAATATCCTCATTGTTCTTTCTCCTCAAAAACTTTTACTGATCTTATTATATCTTCAATCGATGCTTTTTTCATTTCGATCGAAACAAATTTTCCATCTAGGAAACCCTTTTCTCTGATCATATTAACATAATCTTCGTCTCCCTTTAAATGTTCGAGATATAATCGACTCAAATGTATATTCGTTATCTTACTAGTGTCGATGTTTGAAGCTTTGTCGAATCCATGATATAGTGCCGCAGCCATGTCAAAATGAATATTTAGATCAATACTTGAGTCTAAAACAAATTTGTTAACCTCAATATAATCGTTAAGCATATTGTTCGAGTACACGGCCGGAACTGCCTCTATTCCTATCCTAATATTTGACTCTATAGACTTGAAGTAGTTATGTAGTATACTGTAAGCGACGCTAGTCTGCATTCCCTGAGGAATGTTTCGAAGCTTTGGCGCGCCGAATACAACATAATCACAGTCAATTATCTTACATATGTTTTCTACTTTCTTGAAGTGCTGGATACACTTATCGAAATCTTTATACAACAGGAATCCGGATTTATAGAATATGCTTTGCATAGAACATACTTTCAGCTCGTATTGATCGATTAACTTCCGGAAAGCTTGAAGCTTTTTCCAATTAATATCAGACCAATTATCAACCAATTCTAATGGCGCAACCTCTATGTATTTGAAATTATTGTCTTTCAGTATCTCAAAAACTTTTTCGTTGTCTTCATAATTCCAAGCTATATTTGATATGCTTTTTTTATAAGTCAAGATAAACTCCCAAATCTTTCATGACTTCTTCTTTGGTTTGAAAGTATCCGGATCGAGGTATTATGTTGTATTCACTTCTATATTTTGACTTACAATTTTCAAGACTTCCCGGGAAAAACCTCTCTGCAATATCCAAAGTTTCAATAGGCTCAGTGTAGAGCTCGTGCAATCCAGGAGATGACGTTAATGCATAATCTATTCCTCTGTGAACGTATAACCACTGAAAAGATGAATTAAGATTGACAAAGTCATAGCGTTTTCTTTGCAAATCAAAAATAGAATTTTTCTTTAGCCCAGCGCCAAATAAACCTGGCAGTCTGATTATAGAAACGTTTGAATATATCTTCTGTATTTTTTCTTCGAATGCAAGTCTATTTCCTCCATAGGACACCTTGTTTTTAAATGTCATAACGTCGATTGTTGAAAACAGAACAAATCTCTCGCAAGATGTTTTCTCTATGATTTTTGCTAGATTCTCTATGTTACAAAGGTCTTTTTCTGGCTCCTTATTTATCATCCACTTTGTAGCCCCGGGAGCGCAGCAATATATGGTTTTGTATTCTTTTTTCGTTATTTCACCAATGTTTGATGAACTAAATCGATCAGCTGGGACTACCATTGACATGTTTGTCCCTATAAAACCGGTATGCCCAATGATCGCGGTATCATTTAATTGCATTTAAAACCTCGCTATAACTCTCGATAATACTACTAATCTTGCCCGAAAAAACAGATATGATGTTTTCTTGCTGGGTGACAAAACTATATCTTTCATCATGATTATCATTCTTTATCTTTGTCTTTTTTCCATAATAGAAATCGATTAGCACACTGTCATCTAGTTTAAAATACTCTTTTCCGTGATCAATGATGTTCTGTAAGCTGGACTTGACGCAATAGGATCTGTCTTTAATGTTAAAAGGGGTATATACTACTGATGAAAGAGAATATATGTCGTCTTTGACTGGATATAACGAACAGAACGGTCCATCCATAATAGTAAACCCAAAATCTTCGTACCTTTTATCTTTCAACACAGCGATCAAGCATGCTTCATCTTTAGTTTCAATCGATTTCTGCATACCGACGAAAGGATCATTGTACGTACAATTAATCACGTAGTCGTAATTTTTTTTAAGTTTCTCCATTCTTGTCGGAGTTATTTTTTGATTACAGAATATCTTTATATTTTTCTGCGAGTAAACAGAACCAAGCAATTGTCCGACTAATTTTGAACAGTCTAGCACTCCTTCCTGAGTGCGCAACGCCCCAGAAAATTGCTTTTTATTAACTATGTTGTCCCATATAACATCATTACTTTTTACTTCTGCGTGAGGCAAACCAAAGCCATCAAACACTTTTTTGTAATCCGAGTATGACACTTTACTGTTTTCATGCACAGCATATATGTTACTTCCTACAAAAGAAACGCAGTTATTGAACTCACTAAGGAATTGGTTATACGTATTAATAGTCTGCTGAATAGTCTTATTACAACGTGGATAATGATAGCCCAGGTGTAATCGATTTTGGTTGTTAACGATAGAACCCAGACATGGCTTGGCTGCCATCTCATATATGTCTATTTTATGATTATTACTTAGTTTGTTGGCAATATAGCAACCATAAAACCCGCCACCGATTACAGCAATATTCATCAAAGCTCCAAAAATGATTTTAAATACTCGTGTATTTTTGGTTCATATTCTCGGTTAGTTTTAGTCTTAACTCTAATATGTGTACAAGATTTGTTTTTAAATCCAGGTCCTATATTTTGTAATGCTGACTTGCCATCATGATATTTGCCATGGCATACGTCAAATCTTTCCATGTCTTTAAGAGGTATGTCTAGATTTTTACACATCCAACCCCAAAATATATCATCAGGTATCGGCGCCGACGATTGATCTATGAATGGTTCAATCGATAGAAAAACGTTTATAGCTTGAGCAGAAAATAAAACTCCGGCGCCGGATGGAAACTTTAAGTTATTTTTTAGACCCCATGTTCCGGCTCGAGCGATTCCTATTCGTGCCCACGGATTAACAGCCTGTCCTATTTCCTGCGCCTTTTTATACATTGCTGGTATATTGACGAATGTTGTTAAGTTAGTGCAAAACACATGTGTATACAGCTCTTGATTATTAGAATTTTTGCCAAAAAAATAATGAAGCGATTTAAGTAATTTTAACTTAAGAGCGCCTTGCAAATAATTTTCTTCTCCTCTAACCCAGATATCACGATCATCTATTTTAAAATCACAATCTAGGCTTGGATCACACTTAACATAATACGTGTCGACATTTTTAAAGCTATTTGAGTAACTTCTAGAAACTGTTTCTAAATCGTTGTATAAGTTTCCGGAATTGAGATGATCAACTTTTTTAGTGTCATGACTTTTAACTAATATTAAAAGTCGGACTTCTCCGTTTGGTTCGACTTTCCTAGTTGGTGTAACAGCTCCAGGAATCTGGTTCCAGTTATGGTTTTCTCTTACTTCAAGGTTTTTCTGCCAAGCCGCTTCTAATATTGTGGGTTGTACGCCTATATCCTTAAAGAAGTTTATGAATGCATTGATATCTTTAGGGAAACACTTGCCTCCAAATCCGCGTGAACCATCATGTCCAGGCACATCAGTATGTGAATTACCTATACGCCCATCAGACATAACTCCGTTCATGACGTCGTTCCAATTACATCCGAATTTTTCACTAGCCTGCAGCATTTCATTCATAAAGGATACTTTCGTAGCGAAAAAACAGTTTGCAAAATACTTGATAAACTCTGCCGACTTTGAATCTGTCTTTATTATCTTTGTGTAAGGGAATCTAGCTCGATACAGATGTTCTAGGCTGTCAACTAATTTCTGTTCACCGCCCAAAACTATTCTAGCAGCATTGATAAAGTCTAGATTAGCTGTTCTCTCTGTCAAGAATTCCGGATTAAACGTAATGCTAAGATTAGGATACTTTCTTGCAAAATTATCTGTGGTGCCTGGCACAACTGTCGACTTAATAACCACTATCTTATCATTGCCCGGATTAAGTTTATTAATGTCAGATAATACTGAATCGATAATCGAAAGATCGATTTTACTGTTGTCATTTTTGTTCATAGGCGTCGGAAGACACAAAAATATATATTTAGATTTATTAACAACATCTTCAAGGCTATCAATAGTTTTAGACCTATCTGCATCATAAACCCTGACCTTTGCATGCAAAGCAAAGCCGGCTGCCATGGCTGAACCGACAAAGCCGTTTCCAATTATTCCAACGTTTAACATTTCTATTCCTCTATTTTATATCGATCAAATTGATTTTCTGTTATTATATCTATTAATTCTTTCATTGTTTTATACATTGCATTGAAAGGTCTCATTGGAACAAAATCAATGTAATAACCTTTATCAAAACCTTCTCGAGAAAAATCCCATCTTACACGATCAACTCTTCTGGCGACGCCGTATTTTCTATTGACGTCTGGCCTTTGAAAGTCATAAGTAGTGATTCTATGCTGTGAATTAGCTAAAAGATGATATAGTAAAGACTCGTCTGAAAACCTTGCATGATCATTGAATGGATTTTCTTTTCCATCTCTTCCTTTAATATTCGACCAAGAATCTAAAAGAGCAAAGTTATCTAGGTTTTTCGGATTGACTATTTTTTGAAAGACTTCCGGGCGTCCAAAGCAGTAACTCATAGGAAACTTATGAGAATCTGGGGTGTTGGCATATATGTTTTTTCCAACCGTTCCTAGGCCGTCACCGATATCGTAATCATATATTTGACTAAAATAATCTCTATGCAACATTATAATGTCCGAATCCATAAGAATGACTTTTTCTTCTGGTTCGCATGGTACCTTACATGCATTTATCATTCTTAGAACTTTTGCATAATTCCCGTCATCCATAGCATCAATGGGCTTGTAAAGCCAAAGTTCATCTGAAAAGCTTTTTACTTTTTGCACCAAGGCGTCATCTTCAGACCTTTTTGTCACGTAATTGACGTATAGTTTGAAATTGTTACCGAACATGTTTTGCAAACTTTTTCGAAAAACTCCTAAAAATTCAAAAAAATTACGACTGTCGGAAACCGATGTTATAAATTTATACACTAATTATCCCTTTATATATTCTGGCCAAGTCCATATTGAATCTAGTTGAACTGTATGACCGTTGACATTGATTACTTCCAAACACTTCATTCCTAAAGAGCTTAAATAATCTCTTACATCTTCATACGTTTTTTGATTTTGCCAAATCTCTCTCGTTTCGCATTCTACATGTAGAATCTTTACGTTTCTTAAACTTGCGCCAAAACCTTCAATAACCTCGTATGAATGTCCTTCAACATCGATCTTGCACATGTCAATGTCATCGATTGAATGATCTGACATAAATTGTCTAGCCGTGACTACATCAGTAGTTATTTTTTGGTAACCAGTCTTTTCGTAAAAATCATCTTTTCTGTTTGTTAAAGAACTTACTCCTACATTTTTTTCTAAAGCATAAAAGCTTTTTTTACCTGACTCGTTTGAAAATGCTAATTTATGTATGTAATAATTAGATTCTTGCTTTAAAGTTTCATACGATACCGGATGTGGCTCTATCAAATGAACGTGTCTAGGTTCAATATTAAATTTCATGCATATGAAATCAGCGTTAATTTTATCCCTAGCACCGATTTCTAAATAATTTTTTGGCTTTATTGTAGTTTTCTCATTTATGACTTCAACATACCTAGATACATTTCGGCTCATATATGCCTCCTTAGTCTATAATTTTAATATATTTTATGCTCGTTGTAATCGATGTACAATTATAGACTATCAATAATTTCACACATGTATTGTGCCCTGTTATCGTAGGTATGCATTGACATGGTTCTCTTGTGTCCGTTTTCTGCGATTTGGTTTCTAGCTACATCATCTTTGAGCAGCCATTGCGTGACTCCCACCATCTCTTTTTCGTTATTATATACGGCCAAATCTTGATCTAAGACAAATAGCTGGTCTAAGCCTGACACATTATTTGTTGATAGTGCAGTACCACATGCTAATGACTCGAATATTCTGTAATTTATATCATCTGATATTGACTTGTTAAAAGATACTTTTGCCGATCTGATCAGATTAACATAATCTTCACCCTTACAATTACTTATAAGTTCTAGGCCCACCATTTTGCGCAAAAAGTTTGAAACGTTTAATCGATCCGCAATTGGACTGGCAGCAAAAACTATCTCGCGATTTTTTGGAATATCTTTTTTATTGAACCATCTTTTATCGATCGCATTTGGAAACCAATATTGCTTTTCAGATACGTCCCTATAATCTTTTATATAGCCTGGTGCTGAAGTTAGAAAAATCTGAGGTTTAAACATTGTACAAAACTGTACATGATCCCTCAAAGCGCAGTGTGAATCGATCGACCAAAATACTTTTATTGCCTTAACGCTGCTTAAGCCTTCAGGTAACCATCCGTTGTTATAATTTTCTAGACAGAATATTACGTCTATCTCCTTGTCTAGGTACAATTGTTTGTTTTTTTCATATGATTCGTGACCTAAGCCCCAGCATGATGCTTTATGCCCTAACTTTTCTAAACTGTGCTGAAGTGAAAAGCATTCTCTCATGTGCCTATTTTCTTCGTGGCGGCCATTTTCCTGTATGATTAAAAATCTCACCCTATTACCTCTTTGAGTCTGGCGATATGCTCGGGAACAGTTACTTCGTTCTCATCCCAGACTTGGCCGACAAATTCATAGCCGTCTCTTTGGCTGGGAAAAGGAATCTTTGCAAAGAAAGGATCATGAACACATGCCGTATATGATATTCTAGGCCAAACAACCTCCCTTAGAAAGTTTTGATCAACCTGCCAGAAGTCACCTTTATTATAGGCCTTCATCAAATGATTTATATCTTGTAATATAGGCTTTCTAGCTCCCCACATACCGCCAAGAATCTGTGTGTTATGCTCTGGGTGGTCTCTCATGATGTGGAAAAGTTTATCTGTACGTAACCAATAGTTAACTGCCAAAGCTTCTCTCTTTGTCAATCTAGAGTCCGTATCGCGTGACAACATTACTTCCACGTCAGGTTCAGCAATTGCTCCAAAACGCCAAAACATGCCAGACCAATCGCCTTCTTCCGGCATAAGAGTTACTTGTGCGCCAAGCCCAATCAGGTCCGAAGTTATGTCTGCTGGAACTGATGTTCCACAGTAAAACCTAGCAGTCCATCCAGGATATACTTCCTTAATCTGTTCGGCGTTACGTATGGCGCCGATCGTGTATTTTGGATTGTCTCCCCAGAGACTATATGTTATTAGCTTTTTCATAGATCGAAACCTTTTGCTTTCCTTTTATCGTATAATTCATTATCTATCTTATCTAGTTTTCCGTTGGCCTGCCATAGCATGTCATGCCCGAAGGATCCTTGGTGTGAATATTCGGGCAAAAAAGCAGCAAATTTTTCATAAGTCGCTTTATCCTGCATGACAATATCTGGATGGAGATGTCTGATTATAACCTGATCAATAAAAACTTGTTTGCCAAGCTTATTTGCAACCTCCGTGAATTCAGCGTCACACCAAAAACTTTTATAATCTGGATGATATATGTAACCGAATCGATCGTAGTATTTTCTTCCTAGAATGCACAAAGTGTTGAGATCTTTTCTCCAACCGTCGAAGAACCAAAGTACACCATCAGTATCTGGAAAATGTTTAATCATTTTTTCTCGAATGATGTTGTCAAATTTTTCTACTTCTGGAATCATGTCATCACTAACTAACACTAGAATATCCCAGTCTGTATCAGGTATATCGGAGTTGATTGCCTCTATTTTTGTTTTACTGTCACCAAAATTATAAGTAGCATTTTTTACCTGATTCAAGAATTCTCTTGTTTCTGGATTATTCATAGCCGGATCATCGTTATCCACTGTTATAGCAAACTCAAAGTCTGAATC
>Ga0102960_1000528_pt1 | contig 14356 bp, 23 predicted proteins | sample SalPon2_B_H2O_MG_2_FD_84521 | JGI IMG/M metagenome (GOLD analysis project Ga0102960, IMG submission 84521) | Salt pond water microbial communities from South San Francisco under conditions of wetland restoration - Salt Pond MetaG SF2_B_H2O_MG | ecosystem: Environmental > Aquatic > Non-marine...
ATCGTCTATGAAGGAATGTCTGAACTATTTGCGGAGGCTGTGTAATGGAAAAATCAATTCGTGTGGTAATTCAAACTCAAATCAAAGAGAACTACGGTGCTCATGACTGGGACGGCACTGGCGAGTGCCCACAGGGTTGGAAGTTCAAGGGTGGTGACACCTACATCGTCCAGGCGAGTGCGGACGAGATTCAGTCTGCGGCGTTCTGGGACACTCTACACGCTTGTGTCACCGAGTGTAACGATTACTTCGAAGAGTACATCGTCGGTGAGTCCATCGTTGACCTAGTGGACTTCAATGAGTCCGACTACGTTGAAGCGTGGGAACAACCCATCACTTGCGGTATCATCAACAACCCGCAGATCTTCGAGAAGCCCACTTTGGTGTGTGAGCAGTTCATCAAACAGTTCGAAGGTCCAATCGTGGGTGTGCGACGATGGGATCAGAATCGTGACGGTCGTGAAAATTACACGGTCGTCGAGACAAAAAAAGTTGCATAAAATGCTTGACAATGTTTTGAAAATGTTTTATACTTACTCTGTAAGTTGAGATGAGGAAGTGATTATGAATGAAGTGAAGTGGTTCGAACGTGACGCTCTTGGTGAGCGTGTTCTTGATTGTGTTGATGCGTTCATCAATGGTTACGGTGATCGCAATGTTGAAGATCTCGTTGTTAACGATCTTTACAAGTTGGGTCTGTCTGCTGATGAGATCTACGACCTGTTCGACAACGAAGGTTACTCTGTTCGAGTTTAAGGAGATATATTATGAATTATGCAGAATTATGGATTGACGGTATCACACGACTGGGTCGTGCGGAGTATCACATCAAAGCGTTGATTGAGTCTTTAGAGAAATCCAATCTCGACACAAACTGGGATCGCATGAACGCAGAAATTGCGATCGACCATGCGAAACGTTTTCTCGATGAGATTCGCACCGAAGATGCGGCACGAACTGCCGATGCCATCGAAAACTTATTGATAACCGAAGAAATCGTTTAGGAGGCTTGAGCGGCACGTGTTTGCGAAAACTGCTACGAATTGCTATGTGACAGTGCCGCTGTTTTTTTACTATGATACATATTATTCTTACAACACTTTCGTTAATATCAATAGGTACAGGTCTGTACGAAAGAAACGAATATGGTGCAGCTAGTGGTATGGTACTAGCGTGTTCAGTTATCGCAATGTTTTATCTCGCAGTTAGATATTTACCGAGGAAAAAATAATGTCAGATGTAAAATTAGTTGCGTTGTCTTCCCCGAGCGCGATGACGGGTTGTCATACGGCCGAGGAATTTATCGCATATGCAGCACGGGTTAGTAATCCGACCAACCAGAACAACACAGAAACCGCACAGAGACTGATTAAGTATCTCATAAGGGAGAAACATTGGTCACCCTTCGAAATGGTCTCTGTGACGCTTGAGATCACCACAACACGTGATATCTCTCGACAGATACTACGACATCGTTCGTTCTCGTTTCAGGAGTTCAGTCAACGATATGCCGTGTCCGAGAACTTTGTGAATCGTGAAGCAAGACTGCAAGACACCAAGAACCGTCAGAACTCGATTGAGATCATGGACGAAGACTATGGTAAAGGCGGTGAAGGTTCCGACTTCAACAAGTACGATGGTCTGATCGAACAGTGGAATATGAAACAACGCCAAGTAATCAAGGCAAGCAAAGATGCATATCAATGGGCACTTGATAACGGTATTGCAAAAGAACAGGCACGTGCAGTTCTTCCTGAAGGCAACACCGAAACAACGTTGTATATGGCAGGAACTCTGCGTTCGTGGGTTCATTACTGTGATTTGAGAATGGGTAATGGTACACAGAAAGAACACATGGTGGTTGCCCAGAAGTGTTGGGATGTGTTACAATGTCACTTTCCAAACGTATGTAATGTAGTGGAAGAATTAAACTCATAGGAGAATATTATGGCTAACCATGTTAACTCGTATCTTCGTTTTCACGAAGTAAACGAGTCGGGACTTGAGGTACTGAAGAAACTGTTCGAACGATTCGAGAAACACAGAAAAGATTATGAATGTCATTTGGGATTTGCATTCGTAGATAATCAAGACGATATAGACTCGACACTCATGAACGAAAAAGTCGGTGCAAAGTGGGCATATGTGCAAGACTGGGATGAACACGGAATGTCTATGTATTCTGCGTGGCGACAACCCGAAGAATTTGCACAATACGTAGTTGAGTCTGTTGCAGAAGCTGATCCTGATTCAATCGCAGTTCTCACATATGAAGATGAAATGCCCAACTTCATTGGTGTCAATGTCTATGTTGGTGGTGACATGTACGATGCGGACGAAATCGACGATGAACACATTCGAGATAACCTACTTCGAAGATACGAAGAACTGAACGAACAGTGGGATGATGTCGAAGAAGAATGGCATGACGATGGTGACTTGTATTTCGAATATCTGTACGAATACATTGACCAATGGCAAAACGAAATTGTCGATGATACATTACAACAAATAAAGGACGAAGAGAATGATAGTTAAAAATGATGTGGTGTCTGTGGTGACACTGACAGGTGAGTTTGTCGGTAAATACATAGACCAGACACCTGACCAGTACACAATTGGTGATCCACGTTTGTTGACTCAAACTCAAGACGGAGTTGGTTTTTTACCAGTCGTGTGTATGACAGGAAAACCACAACCGAGTGAAATATCATTCAACAAATCAACTACGGTTTTTATAACCGAAACAGCAGATGAGGTTTCCAAAGAATATCGCAAGGCAACAAGTGGAATCATACTATGAACGGAAAGAAAGCAAAGATGATGCGTCGAGTCGGTAAGGTTGACAAACGCACCAAGAAATTGTATAATCAACTCTCACATCCCGAAAAGGGTTTGTTGACAGATGTCTATCAATTTATGGAAGAGAAACAAAAAGCGAACGCAAAATGAATATTTTTTATCTGCATGATGATCCTGTTATTTGCGCAAAACAACATTGTGACAAACATGTTGTAAAAATGTGTATCGAGTATGCCCAGTTATTATCAACTGCACATCGTGTACTCGATGGCAGTAAACATTATGCACTGTCACTGAATGGTCGTAGGATTGTACGATACTTTCATATGGACGCAGTGATGAATAAAAATCTTTATAAAGCGGCTCATGTAAATCATCCTTCTTCAATATGGGTGCGTCAGTCAGATCAAAACTACGACTGGTTGTACAGACTTTGGGTTGCGTTGTGTGACGAGTATACATACAGATATGGAAAGGTGCACGAGTCATTTCGTAAACTGAATCCGTACCTGTTGATGCCTCCGATGTTCATTGAAAACGGAGACTTCACAGAACCAACGCCAGCAATGAAGGCATACCAGCATTGCATTGTTGAAGGTGATTCGATGTCCTCTTATCGTAACTTCTACTGGGAAGACAAGAGGGAATTCGCAAAGTGGACCAAACGAGACAAACCTCGTTGGTGGATTGAAAAAGAAACAGGTGTTCCACCTCGTAAATTATTTTGGGAAGAAGATGAGCGGCAAGGGAAGTAAACCAAGACCTTTTGATGTTGATCGAAAAACATTCGAATCGAACTGGGACAAAATATTTAAAAACAAATCTAACATGTGGGAACACGATTGCAAAGTCAGTGGTAAACTTTCAATCGAAAAAGGTGAGGAGTGTTCTTGGTGTGGCGCAAAAGAAAGTTAAGGTAACAAAAAAGAAAAAGAAGACACTGATACCCGAACCCAACTGGGATAAATTGTGTCGATCTAAATCTGAAGATCAGATGATAAGTGCCTGGCACGAATGCGAGGCATTTGTTCATGGTGAGATACCAGAACGTGATCAGATTCATTCCATGAAAAAATGGGTACGTCTCAACTGGGATCTGGGAGAAAAGGTTAATCAACTTCCGGACGTGTTCTTATTGTGTTTCGCAAAGAACGGTTGGAAAGCCATTCGATTGGGTTTCATGCCTGCGTCTGTTCGTGAAAATTTAGAAAAAAATCTTCTACCGTTGTACCGCAAGGCAGACGATCTACGTGAGAAGATGTTCTACGAACCCACAATACATCCATCAATGGACACGGTTGACGAAGACAATCCGTTTCACCCAGATAAGGTAAAAAAATGGTTGGTGGAATGGAAACGATGGTTATCCAGTAACTCCAAACTCGAAGAGTCAAACGATTCCCAAGATCGACTTTCATACCAGACTGCAAAGACGTATGTTTCGAACATGAATATGTATCTTAAGTCAGGTGTGTGGCTAGATAATCGTTACGGCGAGAATCGTGAATTCAAGAATATTCCGATATGCACTTCACTCGCATATGATAAAAACGGAATTGTCAAAAGAAACAAAGGGACGTTTTATCCCGATTTAGGTATTGTATGGATGGAATAACAGAATCAATGATGACCAAGAACCGATTCACTCGGATGGTCGAAGACACAGTCAAACAATTTAAATTGTCTTATATGGACGCAATTATCTACACGTGCGAGAAACACAACCTTGAAATAGAGGATTCGAAAAAGTATATTTCACCTGTCATCAAGGACAAGGTCGAAGCGGAAGCAATGCGTCTGAACTTCTTACCCCGTGGAAACGAACTGCCTTTCGAATGAAAAAGAATGAACAGGCATTATTGCCTTATGGTCTGAACTCTAATGTACCTGCGATTACATTACCAGACACAGACCTGTTCAAGAGTGAACGTGGTAGTCTTGCAAGAAATTATTTTGAAAACAGATTGGAACTACTCAATCGTGAATACCAAGAACTGGTAAATCTTGCCATGGAAAATGAACAGATTTACAATGCAGAATATAATTTTGTACCTAGAGTCGGAGTGGTATATCACCTCTACGAAATCGAAGGCAAAATTCTATTGAGTCTCATTGGACCACATGAATGGGACAAAAAGTATCTGGGATCTTATGAATATACCGCTGATTCTGTTTGGCAAAGGGTTGACATTGAGGAGGAAGTTTGATACTATATACTTGTACATTATGAATAAAGTGGATAATCTGAAATACAAAGCATACGAAACTATACGAGGAAATACATATGTCTTTTGCAAATCTAAAACGAAACCGTAACAACATCTCTGATCTGGTCGCTGCAGCAACCGCAGGCGATGCCCCTAAAGAATCCAAATCATACGTAGACGAACGTCAATGGAAACCGACTGTCGATAAGGCAGGTAATGGTTATGCAGTGATTCGTTTCTTGCCTGCACCCGAAGGTAATGAACTACCTTGGGTACGATACTGGGATCACGGTTTCAAAGGCCCAACTGGTCAGTGGTACATTGAGAAATCATTAACCTCATTGGGACAACAAGATCCTGTATCAGAATACAACTCTGTATTGTGGAACAGTGGTCGTGATGAAGATAAGGAAACGGCACGTAAACAGAAACGTCGACTCCACTATGTGTCGAACATTCTTGTCGAGTCAGATCCTGCCAATCCGCAGAACGAAGGTAAGGTCTTCCTGTTCACTTACGGTAAAAAGATCCATGACAAGATCATGGATGTAATGCAACCCCAGTTCGCAGATGAAGAACCAGTGAATCCTTTCGACTTCTGGGAAGGTGCGTCTTTCAAACTGAAGATTCGAAATGTGGAAGGATATCGTAATTACGACAAATCAGAGTTTGCATCACCTGCACCTTTGATGAGTGGTGATGACGATGAACTCGAACAGACATACGAAGGTTTGTATGATCTGAATGAGTTTACTGATCCCGCAAACTACAAGACTTACGACGAGTTGAAAGCACGTTTGAGTCTGGTTCTGGGTGAAGCTTCCCCACAAACTACTCGTCAACAGGTTGTGATGGAAAAGGTCGAAGAACCTGCACCAATTAAATCTAAACCTGCCATTGAACCAATGAGTGTTTCGGCCGCTGAAGACGAAGATGACACCATGTCTTACTTTGCTAAATTGGCAGCAGAAGATTGATCGGTTTATCTGTTCCCTAGATACCGTGCAGGTGGAAAAACAGAAGGGGGGTGAGAGTCCCCCCATTTTATCCCCAAATTAATTTCCCGCCCTGATGTAGATAATTTTTTTCCCGAGTGTATTCGATATCTTTCTCAAAGTACGGATACATGAATTGGTTCGGAATCAAAGGTCGAATCACATTCTTATCTTTAATTTTCCATTTACTCCACGTTGTGGGTGTCACATCATCACCCCACTTTAAACGCCAAAACGGTAAATGGATTGTACTATTAAAATCAATCACTCTTGATCTCTGGTCACCATTTATTCTGTGTCTCTGTACAATAATATCCGTTGGGTTTAAAACTCTGCGATGACGATAGTCATTGATACTGGATTTTTCTTCGTTGTACAACCATGCACGAATAAAGTAGTCACCTTCGTGATGACCAATTGCACAAAAACGTTCGTCAAACAATCCTATCTTTTTGACTGCGTCTGGTAATAAACTGATCAGACAGTCACCATCGTCTGCTGCATATAACGTGTAGTCTTCGTGTATCTTGTCTAGGCGTTGTCTCCAATCCTTGTCCCATAACAAATCATCTTGCGCAAGGATTAGTTGTTCGCACCAAGGATTGTTAAGATCCGCAAACCCGTTGACTATTGCTTGGTTCCAGTCACGTGACAAATGACCACAACTCCAGTCGGGTCTTAAGGTTTGGTGATGTACTTTAACTCGGTCAACGAATCTATCATCTAGTTTAAAATTGACCGAGTAATTGTTGATTATTTCAATTTTTATATCACTGAAATCCGCATAACTATCAAATAAACTTTTTAAGTTTTGGTTGAGTAACTTTGGGTTATTGTAGGTTACAATAAAAATCTTTATCATACATTACATAGCCCATGCATCGTTTCTTGTTCCGTTGTTTGCGACAGGACTAGAAACTGGTGGTGATGAAACAGACGAGTTATTGGTAATAGACGGTGCGTTGGTAGTGTTGTTCTGAACTATTACCGTAGGTGAAGATCCACCAACGGTTTCCATCGTGCTTCTTTCCATCGCTTCAGTCAACGAATCACGGGCACTTCGAACCATTGGATCGAACACGTCTTTCTGCACACTCACGTCTTGTACTCTCTGTAAGTATCCATCGGCAGATATGACACCCATTTTTTGTCCTGCCTCGATTGCGGCATCGACCGTTATGAGTTTTACGAAGTCTGCAAATCCACCGAAGAAAGAGGATGCTGCACCACCCGCACCCACTGCAACTTTTCCGGTGGTCGACATCTCGGGTGTTTCCTGTGCCATCTTATAACCCGCAACACCCGAGGTTACCGCTGCAATCGGAGCGAGTGCACGATTCGCAACGGAAGCAGTTGCTCCCGCAAACTTTGCGGTCCCTGATGCCGCTGCTTTAACTGCTTTACCTACTTTGGTCTGTCCTGCACGTTCAACAAGTTGTCCACCCTTTTCTACAAGTTGAGTTGCTTTGCCTTTGACACTCTCTGCAATGTTTGATGCACGATCAGAAACTGCGCTACCAAACTCTCTCGCTCGAGAAACAATGGACGCACCCGCAGACTTTGCACTTTCTATCAGTTGACCTGTCTTCTCTGCAACTTTACCTGCCTTGTCGGATATGAATGACTTTGCCCTTCCTGCAAGATCTTTCACCGTCTCTGCAACAGTCGCACCGAATGCTTGCATACTCTTTTTGAATTCATCCAGTTTCTCTACAATCTTCCCATTGATGTTCGAAAAACGTGCCGAGATTCTTTCACCCAATCCCTTGGTGAACTCCGAAACCTTCGAACCCAGTGAACTCAATGCGCCGGGGATTTTGTTCAGAAACACCGCACCCAGTTGATTCAAGAATGTCGCTGCGACCATTCCTGCAAGACTGGAAGCCGCCAAAAGAAACTTACCTAAACCACCACTATCACTCTCATTTTCTCGACCACCTTCACCTGACGCGCCTTCGCCACCACCACCACCACCACCACGTTGTTCACGAAGTAGTTCCAACATGTCCAAACGGTCACGTTCCATTTTACGAAAGAACTCGATAAAACGATCATCCAGTTCATCGAGTCTCATATTTGTTTCTTCTTGTGCATCAAGAAGTAGTGCTAGATCCGCCATTTTGTTTTTCTCTTTCTTTTTTTTCTTCTTCTAACGCCTGCACGAGTAGAATTAGATGGACTTCCCTCTCCCAAGGTATCATCATATCTAACTCCGTTAAAGTATATTTATGGTGACGATTCAATAAAAAGTTAGTTCTATAATGATTTTCTAATGTTTCATGGGAGAGGCATACTAAAAAAAACTCTGCATACCCTTTAGTTCTACGTGATTCTTATGACCACAATTTTTACACACATAATCAACATCGTGTTTCATTTGTGGCAAATCCTCGACGTAACTTCCAATTCTCTCGAACTGATCTTTGGTCATTGATTCCAAAAATGCACGAACCGATTCTTTTGGTTCGTCATCCGTTTCAATACGTTCGTCTTCGGTGATTACTGCCTTGATACTGTTCGCAATGATTTCAAAACCCAATTCATTCTCGTCGTCAGTATACTCAATGGAAGAATAACTTGGATATCTCATCTCGACCGTAATCGAATCGGTCAGTTGAATGATGTTATTTTTCTTTTGTATTTTACACTGGATCTCTTCGAGGTTCACATCGACACGATTGGTCTCTTCACAAGCGTCACATTTCAAACCCAAATCAACAATCTCACCAACTGATTTGGATCGAATCTTGATGAACATATACTCTATGTCAAACGTTGTGAGTTCACGTTTGTTGAGTGGTTCGTCTACACATGAACAAATCGTATTGATGATCGTATCCATTGTAGTTGAGATATCATTCTCTTGGGCGGTCATCAACAAGACTTTTTCTTCTTTGATCAGGTAGGGTCTGAACTTTACCTTTTTTCCGGAAGATGGTATAACCAAACTGTATTTGGGACTGTCATTCAACTTCGGTAATGCCATAATTTAATTCTCCATTATTTTAAAAACTTATATATTTTATTTCCTATCTTCGATCCAATATCGGTTTTAACCTGCGCAGAACCCGTGACATGAAAATTAGTGTTACCCGAAACTTTTTGTCCTCTCCATCTTCGGTATGCAAACTCAACGGTTATTTCGGATATTGCATCCGCTCCGTCTGCCAACGTTTCACTCTGGAAAGTTACTGGGTACGCATCTTCGAGGATCCAATTGTAATTTGACTTTCCACGTATTCCAGCGTCAATGTCAAGATCGAGTTCGATGTTGATGGGTCCTAGATTCAGATTTTTGCTACGATTGAAAACCGGAATAGACACACCTTTTTCTAGTTGATATATGTTTATCGGTTTGACATATTCTTTGGGGAATGCGATATCGTAGTCACCTTCGTTGTCGTCTCTGACTACGACAATGCTGTTTTGCCAGTCTTCAAAAAACTGTCTGACCTTCTGATCGTTCAAAACTCGGAAGTTCATACTGACCGTGGGATTATCAAAACCGTATACAAGTTGACGACGATCAATACCAACTTGTCTTTCTAACGTTGACAATTGTCTGCTAGGTAAAGTTATTGACGTACACATGTAACCCAAAATCTGTGTTGAGACATTTGAATTAATTTGTGTTGTCGGTATCTCGACATAAAATAGATTCGTCTTTGCGAGACCCTTACCATTGGAAATGATTGATTTCATTTCCTCGACTGTTCCTGGCCTGTACATTAGATCATGCTCCTACTGTCTCGATAAACTTGAGACTGGTTTCCTTTTTGCCATTGCGCCATTGGTAAGAACGTTGCGATCTCCCACTCGGGTGGCGGTATGTATGCGAGTTTACCTTCTACCTGCGATGTCAAATAATGCTTGAAACATGGTTTAAAATAACGAAACTTACTTGTTGCTTTCAACAGTGAATACGATGCTTCTATCTTGGTCGTTTCGTCGTACCGATTGTTGTTTGTTATTTCAATCAACTTGTCAAGAAATTTTGCACGAAGAGGTATCGGTAAGTAATGTAAATTGAGACCATAGAAACCCTTCGGTGCAGGACCCACCGCAATAATTAATGGAAACCCATCCCAATATGGCAGTGTGTCTCGATGTTTCGCATCGTAGAAAAACATGTACATACTTCCTGCAACGGAACGTGCACGTTTTTCTACGGGTTCAGAATTCATTAGGTCTCTTCGATTGACCTTCATGTTCTGAACCTTTTTGCGAAACCACGCACGAGACTCCCTTGTACGGGGAGTGATGCCAGCACGGAACGCTTCGTATTCTACTTTCTGAAATAAACTCATGGTTTTATTTATATAATCTGTCGATAATTATGCCACCGATGTAATTTTTTATCGGATGTGACTCGAAGGCCTGATACCAACCCATTTCACACGGATCGAGTTTCTCATCGTAAAACATTTTTAAAACATGACTGGGATCGAACTGATCTCGACGATGCATGATCAATTGGTCAAGTACGAGTCCCTTGGGATGACACTGTCTGGTATCATCAAAGTCACCTTCATCGACACTGAATCGAAAACCACCTATACATCTATTTTCATACGAATCTTTTATGTGTTTATTCCAGTCGAGTTTTTCGTTTAGAATCGTGTCATACCGACATCGAATTATCATGTCGTATTCTTTGGGTATGTCGAACAAGACTTGCAGTGCATGTCCAACGATTTGTTTGTATCCTCGACCCAACAATTGTTTTTTCTCATCGGATAGACCTTCCACATAGGACGAAAGATAATCACTATGGGGTTCTTGATACACTGTGTGTTCTTGATTTAATGTGTTTCCCGCCCATGTACTAAAGAAAAAATCGTGCGGAAAAATGGATCGGAATATGCGTAAATTGTTTTCAACATCACCTCGGGGTAATCCCGAAAAACATACTGCAACTTTCATTTCTTTCTCTTGTATGGTTTTAGTTTCTTGAGTGGTTTAGTTGATTTGGGAAGAATGCCCATCGCAGTCAATTCTTTCTCTGTCCAGATCTGAAACTCCCATCCTTGATCCTTTGCGTATTCACTGGCGGCTTTCCATTTGTTTTGATTCTTCACATAGGTCAATCCTTCGTTGATATATCGTTTGGTTCGACGATTGCCAGTTGGTGGCGATAGTTCCTTTGCGGGTTTTATCTCAACTAAAACTGTTCTTCCAGATTTGTAAACGATTTGCAAGTCCATAAAGTATCGATGATATTTTCTATCAACTTCGTATAAGTATGGTATGACGACTTCTTCGCTTGACCAGTATTTGATATCAGCGTTGTCGTCACACCATTTGAAACAATGTTTCTCCCATAGAGAACGATAGACAACGTTTGTTGGGTCGCCTTTATACTTCTCTTTGTTTTTGACTCGATACTTTCCAGAATACGCCATAGAACCACTATAAATAATAAAACAATAACTACCGAATATTTATAGGGTCAGTATGGCAGACAACATCTACGACGTAAAAGTTGGCGATAAGTTAACACCGGCACAAATACGTCAAGCGGCAGGTGGTGGGCGAGGAATACTTTCAAAGGAGAGTAGTCCTGACGGTACGAACAAAGAAGAAGTCGTGATTGCAGAAAAGAAATTTGAGAACGCACAAGACGAATCTAAAAAATCACCTGATGCACAGACAGAGACTCAACCCGAGGTCATAGATGAATTCGTTTCATACCGATATCCTTTGGATATGAGTCCGAATTACCCCGGCAGAATCACATTCACTTCATATAAAGTCGAGGGTTTGGACATCGGTGAAAAACTGGGTAATTTCGTTGGGAAAGCATTTGAACGGAACAAATTCAGAAACCGAAGGCAAGTAAAAAAAGAACAAGAAGCTAAATCAGTTGCAGAAGAAAATTTAACAGACGAACAGAAACAAAATATCGCAGAAGAATCGAAACAATTGTTAGAAACAACCTCGTATGAAAACTTGGGATTCGGCGATAAAATCGGTACGGTAACTCTACCGTTGATGCCAAACTTAAACTTTTCGGATAATGCAGTTTATCAGTCCGTTGATCTTGGTGTTGTCGCGGGATCGGTGGAATCACTTGTGGGTGGAAGTGGTGTCTCACTTGACGATGGAAAACTGGGTAAAGCTGCAACTGCACTTGCTGCACAAAAACTATCGACTCTGATTGGTCCTGCGATCGGTGCAGCGGCCGGTGCGCTCGGTGGGACTGCGGGATCTTTAGTCGGTGCAGTAGCGGGTTCTGGTGCAACAGATCAAATTTCAAATGCGCTTCAAAATGCAACTCGAATTGCGGTGGCACCGAATGAAAGACAATTGTTTCAGAGAGTTAACCTACGTAAGTTTTCCTTTAACTTTCGTATGGTTGCAATGAGTGAATCGGAAGCAAAAGAGATCAAACAGATTGTTAAGTTTTTCAGATCCGAAATGTATCCCGAAAAAATAACAATCACAGAAAGTGGATTACCATTGGCATACACATATCCGAATGTGTTTGAAATAAAAATTAAGAACCGATCTGGTAACAATCCTGCGTTTAACATTCAACGATGTTATCTTGAGTCAGTAAATACCACTTTCAATACAACGGGTAACGGTATGTATCAAGGTGATTATTTCATTGAAGTAAACGTACAGTTGAACTTTACTGAAGTTGCTGCTCTTGACAAACTTAAAATTTCTAAAGAGAATTACTGATGTCTAGTTATTTTAGAGAGTTTCCAAAGGTATTCTATAATTTCGGTGATGAGAAAGTCCCTGTTCTTTTTCAGGATCTTACAAAGTATTCTGATCTCATCGAAACTTTCAAGGACGAAGTATCGACTTATATCGAATATGAAATACGTGACGGAGATAGACCTGACACACTGTCTCAAAAATTATACGGTCGTCCAGATTACGACTGGACCTTTTTCTTGATGAATCCATTGTTAAAAGAGACTGGGTGGCCCATGTCACTCAACAATTTATACGAAAGAGTCGTCGGAGATTATTACCCATATTATGTTGCTAAATTGGATGTAGATAGTGCGGGTGAGGTTGCACAATATGCGGACTTGTATCCTGTCAATACATCTGTGTTAATCAACGGTATCGAAGGTATTGTTGTTGCAAAAGACCTAGAAGTAGGTGAGATTGTAATATCTGCGGACTCGGACATTCGTCAAAACATATCAATGAGTTACTCGACTCCGACCACTAACCCATTGACAAGTAACACGCCCCTTACCAACGTTGTTTACGAATACGAAGGTGTTCATCATTATGTGAATGATTCGGACCTATGGATTGATTTCTTTTTCTCTACGGACACCACCAAGGTTCCAGTCACAAACCTAGAGTACCTGATAAACGAAAACGAAAAGTCTAAAAGAATACGAATTATCAAAAAGGCGTATATCGAACAATTCGTTGGTAGAATCAAAGAGTTGATAGCGAGTAGTTAATGGAACCCAAAACAGAATACACAATACTGCAAGCTGATGTCATCTTGTCTTCGGTAAAAGAGGACAAGACGATCATTGACATATCCAACAGTATTCTGGAATTATCATTCTATGAAAATCTTTTCAAACCATATGTGGACTGTCGTATGGTATTGATTGACGACTTCGGGTTTCGTTCTTCTTTGTCCGTTCAGGGTACAGAAAGAATAAGACTGGTCGTTGGTACGGGAAAGGAACCTGAAAAACCGTGTTTTGTCAAATACTTTTTCGTGTCTCGCATTGTGGATACACAAAGACAGAATGAACGTGCGCAACTTTTGTCCATTGAATTGGTCGAAGAACACGTGTACATTAATGCCATCAAACAGGTCAACCGTTCTTTTCAGTCGACGATCGAAGACATGATTGTCAATATTTTCGATCGTGATCTGGGTGTAAGTGTTATCAAATCATTTTTCAAGAAAACCGCACAGGGTATTCGAAAAGTTATTGTTCCTTATTTGAGTCCACTCGAAGCAATCACATGGTTAACTAACAGAGCAACCACCGAAACGGGTTCACCCATTTTCGTACATGCGGATCTATACAGTGACAATGTTTACATCTGTGATCTTGACAATCTTCTCAAAGAAGATATTATAAATGAAGACGCTCCTTTTCGTTTTTCCGAATCATTTGCTGCACTGGGTGCAGAAGATGACACATTGAGACCGTACATCGAAATCAACAACTATCAAGAACTCGAAGCCGAGAATGCACTTGCATTATATGAAGAAGGTGGCATTGGTTCGTATTATGCCACCATTGATGCAGGTACGGGATTAGTCAAAGGGTCACACGTTTCGGTGAGAGAAATACTTACCGAGATGTATCTCAAAGGCATGATAGGAAACGATGCGGAACAATCCGTGTTCGA
>Ga0102960_1000531_pt1 | contig 14305 bp, 19 predicted proteins | sample SalPon2_B_H2O_MG_2_FD_84521 | JGI IMG/M metagenome (GOLD analysis project Ga0102960, IMG submission 84521) | Salt pond water microbial communities from South San Francisco under conditions of wetland restoration - Salt Pond MetaG SF2_B_H2O_MG | ecosystem: Environmental > Aquatic > Non-marine...
CGGCGCAACTGGTTTTGACAGCGTTGAAGGAAACAATTTTAAAGATGGCCCTCGTTATAGATTTATTGATGAGGAAGGTAACGAACAGTTTTTAGAACAAGTTACGCGTGATGATAGAGAACAAGGTCTTGAGAGAATGGACCGCAGAGTCCGAGATCATCGTCATCATAATATAATCGATGAGCATACACATATTAGTTGTCAAGCAATAGATAGAGCTAATATGAAAGTTTCATCATCTGGTTTTTTAACGCCTTGTTGTTTTATTTCTACTCCACTTGAGTGGGAATGCGGTAGAAGAAACGATCTTGAAAAAGTGGATTGGTATATAACTACATATGGAAAAGATGATAAAGAAATAAACCCAACTATGAAAGAATACGTTGAAAGACATCAGGATTTTATTTTAGGCAATAAACCATTTGAAGATATATTAAAAGATTCTTGGTATACGAAAGCTTTAATCGAATCATTTAAACAAAAGCAAACAGCAACTTTTGCATGTAAAAAGGTATGTGGTAAATTATGACATTATGGGATCCTAATACTATAAAATTATTTTTAGACATCAGTACTTATTGTAATGCGGGGTGTCCTCAATGTCATAGAACAAACCCAAATGGATTGGGTAAAGCAGATTGGCTACCTTTAATACAATGGTCTCTTGATGATTTTAAAAAAGCATTTCCTCCTGAAGAATTAGAAAAAGTTACCTCATTGCATTTCTGTGGTACATGGGGTGATCCTATTATGAATAAGGATATTTTAGAAATAGTAAAATATTCTTTAGAAAATAGTTTTGCAAGAATTTCATTTGCTACTAACGGATCTATACGTAACGAAGATTTTTGGTGGGAGCTTGGTGTTATTGGTGGTAAAAGACTTCATGTTGTTTTTGACATTGATGGTATTAATCAAGAAATGCATGAAACTTATCGCAGATTTACTAGCTTGGAAAAAATTCTAAATAATATGCATATATTTAGTCAAACCAACGCAAGGGCAACATCGCAAACAGTTTTATTTAAACATAACGAAAATTATCAAGAAGAAATCAAACAATTATGCAAAGAATGGGGATCAAGCCACCATTCATTTGTAATATCTGATAGATTTCCAATGAACGTAGAAAATCCTTCTCGTGATTATGTAGATGAAAAAGGAAACAAATTTACTCTTTATAGAGCAAAGAATGATTCTTTACCAAGTGGTCGCATCACAGGCGGTATCGGAAGAGAGCATTCAAAAGAAATACGATGTACTTGGGGTCAACCGAGAAATGAAATTGTAATTTCAGCAGACGGACAAGTTTTTCCGTGTTGTTACCATCAAAATCCATATTATTGGTATCACAACTCTGATAAAGAAAATTTGGATTTAGCAAAAGATCCTATATATGTTGATTATAGAAAAAAAGAAAAACAATATAACGTATTTCATCGCGGCTTAAACGATATTTTAAATGATGATTTCTTTACTAAGATTTTACCTGAAAGTATGAAGAGTGATAATCCTATTAAAAGTTGCGAAAGAAATTGTAGTAAAAGACTTAAATACCAACATCAGATACGACAGGCTGAAGAATTATAATGAATATTATTTTTGTAAAACATGGCGATAAGTATCACTCAGGTCACGTAAATAAATTACACGAGCAGCTTTTACAATATTATCCAGATGCAAAGTATTTTTGTTATACCGACGATCCTACTGGCGTTGACATTGCTTGCATTCCGGTATATAATAAACCAAAGCTACGCTTTTGGTGGAATAAATTAGCTATGTTTAGTAAAGACTTTGGTCTTAAAGGTAAGTGTCTTTTCTTTGATTTAGATATGGATATTAAATCGGATCCTTCTGAGTATTTAGAATGGGACGGTCTTAAAATCATTAATGCATATTGGAAAAAAGATCTATACATGGCAAAACATGCTTATGATGTTACAATAAATAGTTCTATAATAACATGGATTGGCGGCGAACAAAACCACATTTGGGATCACTTTATGACTAATCGTGATTACTTTATGAGAAAATACCAAGGTATTGATCGCTTTCTTGTTCATGAAAATATTAAATTTACAACACACCCAGATGGTATAGTAAATAGCATTAAAAATCCTGGATTTGAAAATGCGCCGATTGATATGTATAATGGAATAAAATATGAGTTACCGCGAGACAGTTTATAAAAACGCGTTAGAAATAATCAAAAACATTTATGAAGAATCTAAATACAATCCAGACAAGGATTTGTATAGAAGTTTTGATATTCTAAATTCTATTAACGAAAATCAATTCGCAAGTAAAGAATGGTTGGCCGAAAAATTAATCCCACATCTTGACTTTGAAAAATTAGAAAATATAATCATTCTTGGAAGTTGGTACGGTTTAACCGGTGTAATACTTAGAGATCACATTCCAGAAAAAGTCAAAATATTTAACGTAGATTGCGACCCAGAAACTGAAAAGTTTGGTAAGCAATTAATTGGTAAAAATAAAAAATACGAAAACAATTTTTATCGAGTAGAAGATGCCGGGGAATATTATTTTGATAGAACAGAAATGTTTCAAGTTATTATAAACACAAGTTGTGAACATATGGATCAAGATGACATAAATTTAATTACTCATATGAAAGCAAAGAATTCTATTGTATGTTTTCAAAGTAATAATTATCATGAGGTTCAAAGCCACATAAATACTTATAATAGTTTAGACGAATTTGTTGATTCTTTAAACCTAGTAAGAGTTTTACATAAAGAAGAGTTAAAGGCTCCTAACGGAAATTACGATAGGTATATGGTAATTGGAATATGAAAAATTTAAAAAAGTACCAAGAACCTTGGGAATACTCAACGTTTGAAGATTTTTTTAGCGAAGTAGAAATTGTATTCTTACTTAATGGTGTAGAAACAATAGCAAATGATTGGAAGTTTTGTAAATATATAAAAAGTCTTTATACCGATTTAGGCGGTGAAAATGTTGAAGATTATATCGTAGAAGCAAGAATAAAAAATTTAGGTGCTGAAGGTGATCCTTGGCCAGTAAATGGAACCCACATCCACACTGACTATAAACCTTTTAAAAAATTTACTGCAATAATTTATTTAAGTGAAAATTCAAAAGGTTCTTATATTTACTCTTCTATGAATGGTGATAATAAACAAGAAATAGAATGGAAACGAAATAAAGGATATTGTTTTATTCCAACCGACCTTACGTATCATTCACAACCGGATATTTCTGAATGGGAAGGCGTAAGAACAATTGTAATGTATAATTTAGTTGATCCTAAATTAAGAAACGGCAGTAAACTATGAAAAGAATTATTTTTACTACATTTGATGATATTCATCAAGATGATGATAGGTGGAATGTTAACTTTGCAGCAAATAATTTAGTTGCAGAATACTTTGATCGTTTAGTAGAAAATAAAAAAGAATATGCTGAAAAAATTGGAGCTGACTTTAAGTTTTATCATAATACTATGAAAGACTTTGAAGTTGGAGACGAATTAGAATTTACAAAAACAAATTTATATAAACACCATGTTATGTCAGAACTCGCAGATGAGTATGACGAAGTCATGTATGTTGATATGGATGTTGTATTTAACACAGATAAGAACGTATTTGAAGAATTAGATTTATCTCAAGGTATTCATATTAAAGACCAAGATCGTCGTATTGAAAATAAAAATGTAGAAGAAGTTTTGTTTTCTGAAATCGGATTACGCAATCCAACTCTTAAGTATCACATTACAAAAGACTTGCTTGGTGGAAAAGATAACCATGTAATGAATACTGGTATTATGATTGCTAAAAGCGAACATATTAAACAAATCAAATATGTTGAAAGAATGCCAGATGCTATATCCAAAATTAATAAAATAAAGGATGATATTAAACAAGGTACTGGTGAACCTGCATTTATTCGTATGCATTATTACGCAAACAACGAATCTATCTTTTCTTATATCCTTGAAGAATTTGAAGTACCTTATGTTATTATGGACTCAAAATGGCATTACATTTTAGATCATTTTCCAGATGATGTAAATATAGATGATATTGAAATAATCCATTTTATTAATAAAAAGTTTAATGCATATTTTAATGATAAGAAAAAAGCTATCTTTTCCATCTATATTGAAATACCTGATGAAAGATTAGATAATCCGTCAGACTTTAAAGATGATGATGTACCAAAAAGCAAAAGAACTCAAGAAAGGTTAGCAAATTACGCAGATCGTTTAATTGAAAACCATAAAGAATACGCAAACGCGGTAGGCGCAGAATATTTACATTTTGGAAGAGATGAGCAATATGAAGAGTTCTATAATAGATTTTCATTTCTATCAGAATATAACGTAGTAAATTTATATAAGATATGGCTACTTGATAAACTTACCTATGATTATGATCTTGTAATGTATATAGATTATGATGTTTATTTTAGACAAATGATTGATGTATTTAATTATGTTCCTGCTGAATATTGCGTTTGCTGTGATACGGAAACAGCTAAACAGGTTGGCGTTGAAAAAGATAGTAGTTTATATTATCATTGGTATCGCCATGACTTTAGAAATCCTGAAGCAAAATATTGGAACTGCCATGCCTTATTAACTGAAGATGATTTAGATCCTGAGAATAACGTGTTTAATACAGGCGTAGTTATCGCAAGCAGAAATGTAATGGAGCAATTGGATTACTTTAGTGACATTGAAGAAGTTCTTGAAAAGATGACTGAAGTAAAAGAATTTTCAATGTATCCTGAGCAAATAAGAGATTCATTTGGTTGGGATAACGAAACAATCTTCTCTTATAAGGTTGAAAAAAACGAAGTCCCTGTATTTAACATCCCAAAATGGTGGCATCATAAAAATCATTATTGGTCTAAGAATTCGTTTGTTCCTGGGCATCGAGACTTTAAGAAGGCGAAGCACGAGTTTGAAGCTAGTGTTAGAGAATCAGACAGTGTAATTATACATTTTATTTCTAAGAATTTTGGATTGGTGTTTGAAGAATGAATTATTTTGAATTAAAACCTGAAGAAAATACTTTTAGTAATATAGTTGTAGACTTAACTCATAAATGCAATATGGAATGTGCTAATTGCTATATCCCATTCAGAGACGTGCCTGACTTGGATAAAGATAAACTTTATGAATTTTTATCTAAATTGCCTTTTAGAACATATATAAGATTAATTGGTGCAGAACCAACTATGCGAAACGATTTACCTGAAATAATTTCAATGGTAAAGAAATTGGGCCATAGACCTAGTCTAACTACAAACGGTTTGAAACTTGCAAATAAACCTTACGTTAAAAAACTAAAAGAAGCTGGATTAAGATTACTTCTTCATAGTATGAATGGGGCAGACGACAATTCTGCTTATCAAAATTTAGATAACGGTAAGTGGGCAACTGTAAAGGTTAGGGCTTTAAATAACATATTCGCTGAAAGATTACCTGTTAATACTGGAACTATTATTGCTAAAGGTGTTAACGAGCATATTATGAAACGTCAAATAGAATTATTTGCTGAAATAGCAGAACAAAATAACATAAACTTTGATACTACACCGCCATACAATCGTATAACTCCAGTATTAAGAATGAAATCGGTAGGTGCTATTGGTCGCTATATGGAAAACGTTTCTTATACTATTGATGAATTAATTAAATTAGCTGAATCCGAATTAGGTGTTTCAAGAAAAGAAATGATTAAAACATCAGCCGGTGTTGTTAAAGCAGGACCGCAATCAGGTGAAGCGTTAACTTCATATATGTTTCCTTATAAAACTAAAGCTGGGACAATTCTTATTCGATTAATTGATTGGCAAACCGACGATGAAGGTGTGATAGATCATGATAATCCTAATAGAGGAAGATTAACACAAGACTTTAAAGTAGCACCATTTTTTGAACACGTAAAAAAATATGAAAACATTTACTAAATATGATGAAGGATGGAACTCAGCTTTAAACCAAGTTTTTCATTTAATTGAAAACTTGCCTGATGATAAATTAAAACAGAATTACTCATACGAAAGATTAAAGATAGACGAATGGGTAGCTGTTTCTATTTACGAAGGTGGATTTTCTTCAGTTGCTTGGAGGCCTATTTGGAATAATAATTGTAGAATATTAAATAGATTTTTTAAACATAAAAATTTTAGATTTGAGAATAACAAAAGTTTGCTTTCAAAAACAACTGCAGAAATGATTATGCAACAACTAAAGGTAGCAAAAGACTTGGATTTTGATGCTGCATTTGTAAGTAGAGAAAAAAAATACAATGCTTTGGCTCATTATTTAAATCAGCTAAAAGATATAAAGTGGATTACTACAGATAAAAAATATTTAATGTATCACACGGGGTATCAGCAAATTTCCTGGACACCTCTTTCTAATATTAATGAAATTGATTTAGAGAAACAAAAATGAAAAACAACGAATGTATTTTTATTCATTTAGATTATAAAGAAAAAGATTTATATGAATATTATAAAACACTTAACGCAAATCTTTTAGACGATGAACCAGCACAATATATTGAAGAACAAAAAAAGGAATTGAACTTTAACTTTGATGGAAATACTATAAGAGACTTAAAGAATTTTTTAAACGAAAAAACTGGACACACTGCTTTATATAGGCCAGATTTAGTTTCAAAAGTTGATCCAAATCACCATTCAATAAAATATATCACTAATCAATTATATAATTTAGGATTAAAACCAGGATTAATCAATTTCTTTTTTCAAGAAAAAAATTCAAAAGTTCCAATTCATTCTGATTATCCTTATAGAAAAAATAGTTTAATTATGATTCCAATTTTCCATTTGGAATTTGTTCCAACTTCTGCTGTTACGTTTTATGAAAACGGAGGATCATATAAAGTTCTAAAACCTTGCGTTATAAACACTGAACCTAGACACGGTGTTGATAATATAGATGGAGATAGACTAATGCTACATATAGAATTACCAGATACCCCATTTGAAAAAATAAACGAGATATTTAAATGAATAAACACCTCGTTGTTTTTGGAGACAGTTATGGTGCCGGGGCCGAGCTATTAACTAGTGGTTGGACTATAGGTTCTAAAGAAGATCCCTCTGATAAATTTAATTTCGCTCAAATTTTAGGTAAAGAATATTCTTCTGTTGCTAATTTAAGCACGGTCGGTTGTTCTTTAATAGGTTATTTAGAGCAATTATATACCTTTAATGAAACTTACGATAAAAACAAATCCTACACGTTTTTAGTTATGATTACGCAACATATCAGGGAATACGTATATGATAAAGAAAAAGGGTGGGTTAATGTTTATCCAAGAATATCTAAAACCGATGAAACATATACGGAAATAGAAAAAAAAGTATATGACAATATTATTTACCCACAATCTTCAATCTTAAATTGGTATAAGACCTTATCTTTATTTCAAAACTATTGCCATTCTAAAAATAATATATTAGACATTTATATAGAGCAATTTAATAAAAGTCCCTTTGACGCAAAATTAGAATTTTTAATAAACAGAACAAAAATTTATCAAACACCAATTATAAAAGAACTATTTTTTAAAGACGGCGAAGATACTTCTGAAACATTGGACTGGGCTAATTTTTTAAATTCAAAAAACTACCATAAATATTATTATCCAAACTTTCACCCAAATAAAGATGGACATATACTTATTGCAAACCGTGTTATGGAGATAATTGATGATTACGATAGATTATAGTGAAGCAACAAATTTAAAAGAAAAATTAAATGAGCATGGCCTCATCATTATTAAAAATGCTGAACTAAGCATCAAACATTTTGAAGAAATTTCTAATTCTTTAGGAAAGCCATTAATTACAGACAAACACGTTATTAATGAAAATCGTACTATACAAAAATTAAGTAATGATGGATTATTTGGAAATGATGATGTTGATTGGCATCATGATTGGTCATACGGACGTGGTAATTATTTTGGAACTATTCTTTATAACGTGAAAAATGCTCACCTTTCTCCAACTTGGTTTTGCGATATGAGTAAGGTTCCTGATGAGCTATATTTTAAATATCCTTTTGCCGAAGGGGAATATTATCCGCCTCAGCATTTGCATAATAATTGTTTTACAGAAAAGCAATTAAGAATTTTGGAAAAGCAAAAAGTAAGAAGAAAATTCCAGTTTAAACATCATATCACAGGAGAAAGAATTCTTTATTGTAGTTTGGGAACGTTAAGAAACCATGATATATATGACACTAAGCCTATTAAAGATTGGATTGAAGAAAATTCGTATAAGCATGAATGGGAACCAAATGAAATACTTATTTGGGATAATTTAAAAATGATTCATAAAAGATCTGCATTTAAAGGAGATCGTTTATTATGGCGAACACAATTTACGATATAACTTTTGTCGTAGCTTTATCTATTGACAGTGACGAAAGATTAAGAAATTACGAATATCATAAAGCATATTGGAAAGATGCCGGTGTTAAAGTAATTTATAAAGAAGTAGATTACAATCCTAACGTTCCATTTCATAGAACAAAATTATTTAATCAAGGAATTGAGGAAGTTACTACAACTAACGTGGCATTGACTGATGTTGATTGTATTTTTGATATAGATATTTTAAACAAATCTTTGTTATCTGTCAATGAACGCAACGCTATTATTCCATTTAAAAAGGTAAAACATATAGATGTAAATCACAATGTTTTGTTTGAATGGCCAAACCCGCCTTCTATGAATAAAAAAACATTAGACAAATATTTTTATACAGGTGAATTTAATTCAATTATAGATTTTGAAAATATAAAAAATCCTTGGTTTGATTTTGACGGACCTACAGGATTGTGTTTTATAGTAAACACGTCAGCATATAAAAAATGCGGAATGGAAAACGAAAATTGTATAGACTATGCTTTTGAAGATATTGAAAGAATAGTTAGGGTTAGAAAATTAGGAATGAACGTAACATGGCTCAACGAAATAGGATACCATCTACATCATTCGCCACAGTCAAGAAAAAGAAATAAACTTTTTAGAAACAACTTTTTTGAATTTTTGAAAATATGTGATATGGAAACCGAAGAAATAATAAGCTATATAAACACATGGACAAAATAAAAATACAGTTTGTTTCATACCCTTTGCAAGAATGGGGTGGTACCTTTATTCCTATTGGTGCAGGAAACCTAATTAGCTATGCTAAAAAACAAAAATTTTCATTTGAAATACAATGGGAAGATATAGTATATTTGAGAGACCAAGAACCGATCTATAGCTCAGATGTATTATGCTTTTCTTGTTTTTTGTGGAACCAAAAGAAATCAGATGAAATAGCTCAAAAATACAAGTCATTAAACCCAAATGGTATAATTATTTACGGCGGTCCCAATATTCCAATACCAGATTATAATGAAGAATTTTGTGAAAAGTGGATGAATGAAAGACCTTATGTTGATTATTTTGTTGCTGGTATAGGGGAACGATTGTTTGTTGATATATTAAGGAACTTAAAAAATTCTCCTAGATTATTGTATAAAAAAGAAAATAATAGAATAAAGCCAACATCAACAGCTTATTTAGATGGAACTTTAGATAAAATATTAGATGAAGGCGAAAACTTAAAAGCATTATTTGAAACAAACGCAGGTTGCCCATTTAAATGTGCTTACTGTGATTGGGGTGGTATGACTGCGTCTAAAGTTGTTAAGATGGATGACGATGTTATAAAACAAACAATATTAAAATTATGTAATAAACAATCAGTTATAGGAATATCTCCAATTGATGCTAATTTTGGACTGTATGAAAGAGATGTAGAATATTTAAAATTATATCTTGAAAATAAAAGACCAGACCAAATATGGAGAACTAACGGTCTTGCCAAAAATCCATTTAAATATTTAAAAGACATATATCAATTAATTTTTGATTACGATGCTAATAAAAAAGATAATAAACATCCGGTTACTCAAGAATCTATTGCAGTTCAAACTTGGTCTGAAAATGTATTAAAAATTATAGATCGCGGCAATATAAAAATAGATCAATATAAAGAATTGATCTCTTTTATTGTAGCTAATGATAAAGACCCTTTAACTGAGTTAATAGTAGGTTTGCCTGGAGAAACTTCTGAAAGTTGGTTAGACTGTTTGCAATTTGGTTACGACCTCGGCGTAAAATATACAAGGATTAATATTTTAGAATTAATACACAACACTACTCTATTTTCACCAGAGTTTATGGAAAAACACCAAATAAAGTATAGAGAAGTGTTTTTTAAAAACGAAGTAAAAAAATTAATATACCAAAACAATTCATACGATGTAAACGATTTAAAACTTCAACATTTTTATTCGTGGTTTGCGTTAATGTATCCTCATACCATTTTACATGAAAAATTAACATATGATTCTTTTAAACAAATGACACTTGCGTTTTTTGATAACATTAATAATATGCCGTTTTGGTCACTACTTATTAATGAAGTTGGAGAAAGTTTTGAAAAAATTTATATTGATGGTGATGGGTCTGAAGAAAAAGAATTGCATTATATGACTGCATCAACTCCGTTTTTTCACAAAAGACATTTAAAAATGTATAAGAAAAATAAAAGTCAGGCAGATAAAGAATTAGAAATGCTGTTATAAAATTCTTTTAACGATTTATTAGATTTATAATTGCAACCGTTGCAAAATTCGTAATTCATTCTATTTTTTAATATATCATTGGCTATTTTAGCATAATCGCCGGATAAAATTTCAAATAATGAATTTTCATTAACATTACCAAAAATGTTAGATCTATACCAATCGTTACAGCACAATATTACATTACCTAAGTGATCTATCATTACGTTAGTATATGGCTGTTGGCAAGGTAAAACCTTGTCTTCTTCTTTTCCTAAATCATTAAAAATTTTGTTTCTATTTTGATAACGATCTTTATTAGCTAGCCAATGCTTTACAATATAATATTTGCTATGATTTAATTTTTTTAATATGTGAAGGTATTCTTCTTCTTTTTCTTCGTCATATAAGTTTGCAAATACAAAAACATTCTTCTTATCTATTTTTAAAAGTTTATTTTTGTTATCTACATTTGTAAAAATTATTATTTCATAATCTTTAAATAGTTCTATTACATCTATTATTTTTTTATATAAAAGAGGTTCGCCAAATCCCGCCAGACTTATTAACGGTTTTGTGTCAAATTTATCTAATTCTTTTTTGATATTAATTAATGTTTCAAATTTTATGAATTTGTTTTCATATAAGTTTTGGAATTCGCTAAAAACTTGAGGACAAAAAGAGCATTTTCTGTTACATAAATCTGTTAAGCTTATTTCAACGGAAGTTATATTAAGTTCAATTTTTTGCATATATTATTTACATCATCCCAACTATATTTTGGATCAAATCTCCAACTGATAAGAACTCTTTCTTCATCATAATCACTTTGAACACTGTGTGCTGAACTAGATTTAATTATAACTGGCTTATCTATAAGACTAAAAGTATAATCAGGAACCATTTCCTCCCAGTCTTTAACCCACATATAATTTCTTTTTTCGACTATTTGATAATCTATTTTTCTATTGTCTTCAAATTTCCAAAAAATGGTTTTAGTTTTTTCTGTGCATCCGCTGATTGGGATATTTAAAGATGCTGAATAACATCTTTCTGGAATGTCATGCGATCCATCAGCATGTATCCCAATTTGTTTACGAGCAGTTTGCGTAAAAATACAAACTGCAGATTGATGTAAATATTGTGATAACGGATAAAAATGCTCTATTAAGTTTTCTGGATCAATTGTAATGTGCCAAGTATTTGAAAGAGCTTTGAGTGATTTTTCTCTATTTCTTTTTACAAAATCGTCTAAAACTTTTTTATCATATGTTAGATTTGGTTCTATTGTATATTTCATATAATTCTTCCAAAGTTTGTGTATACGATAAACTTAAAACTACTCTATTAAAATTGCTTTTACTGTTATCTATTCTGTGAGGAATATTAACCTTCCAACATTTTGGTTTTAACAAATCTTCTGAATGAATAATAATATCACTTTCTAAATCTTGCATATAGTCCATCATGCTTGTTTCGTGAACTGATATTGGAATATTAATCGCAGTAATTCTTTGAGTAATTCCTCTTTTTTTAGCCTCTTCCTTTTTTTCATTGACGGCTATAGCATCAACATGAGTTTTACAAATAGAATTTGCTGGAGTCATGAGTATAGCAGCATATTCGGGTTCTACTGGAAATTGGTCTGAAATATATTTTATTTTTTGCATTTCTTCTACAGATAAAAGATACGGCCTTAAAGTCCAAGCCGGCTTAGTGATATTATCACCTATATTATGAGCCCATTTAATATCTTCATCTTTTACTTTTATATCAACGTCAAAACTATACATAAAAAAAATCCTAAAAGTTAATATCTCCAAAACTGCCATTAATACTTGCTACATCTTCATGATTGCGACAAGCATTAATCATACTATCTATTGAAGTAATTGCTAATAAATTGTTTGCGCATTCGTCTGTCCATCGTCTTTCAACAACTGCAGATAATCCGTCAGGTGCAAGTGTTTCTTCTACAGCTGTAATTCCTCCATTTGATAATCCTGCGGCAATATGGCGAATTACTTCGGAATCCATATTTTCTCCAAAATCTAAAAATGAAGCGGCTGTTTGAGGAGTGTTATAGTTTACAGTATATCTTTGAATAATCATCAAAGTCTCTCCTATGCTATTTTATGTATTATTTATACAACCGACTATATGTATTCTTTCTTTATTTGAAGCGTTTACAAAAGTATGCTGTTTAGTTGTGTCTGCTATATAGTAATTTCCATCAGCAGGATACCAATAACATTTATCTTCAATAACCATGAAACAACTTTTATTTGTTATAAGAGGGATGTGTATTCTTTTAGAACCATCTATATGATATGAATAACAAGTTTTTGGTTTCATTAACAAGACTCTTGTTCTTGTCATATTTAACTTTTCAATTATTGAATTTGTATATTTTAGTTGAGGATATATCGGAATTATAAAATCAGATTCTTTATGAATTCCAGAATGCCTTCCACTACCATAATTTAAGTCGTCTGAATCATTTACCTTTTGTAAAATTAATTGTGTATCATACTCTGGTAAAGTTTTTAATTCTTCAATTATTTTTTTTATATCTATTAGCATAGGATGATTATTCTTTTAACTAATTTCAAGAAAGGGAATTGGATTAATTGGTGGAATATTATGATGCTCAATTTTTTTCGCTGTGATGCCATGTTTGGCTAATTCTTTAATTAACCATGCTGTTTTATAAACTGCAATAAAGACTTCACTGTCATTTCGACCATATTTGTTATCGGAAAGATAAAAATAATCTTCGTTATTTTTTCTAAAATCTACGCACTCGCCAAACGTTTTAATTCTTTTTTCATAAAAGTAATTCATAGTCCAATCTGAATAACCGTCGCCGTCATTATTTAAATATGACATTACTATTTTCTTTGGGCTGAGTGATTGCATCCATTTAATAACTTCAATAATGTCTTCTAATGCCATATGACTAAATACGCTATATCCCCAAATGTAATCGTGGTTTCCTATTGACGGAAGCGGCTCATCTTTTAATCCGTCTATGTTATACATTTCATTATATCTATTCCAATGAATAAAATTTCCATTTGGGAATTCTTTTTTGCCTTGTATAGTGGCTGGTTTAACCACATCAACGCATGTATATTTTGATTGATTAATTTCTCCATTTGAAAAATGAATTAAATTCCCAGAACTTCCACCATAATCTAATAATGTATTATCATAAGTATATTCCGGAATTAATTTTTTAAATAGAGGATACCTATTAGTACTTTCGTTTCTTGGGTGTATCATTATGTATATCACTTTTTTTGTTTCTTTCAAAAATATTTATAAAAAGCTATTTACATTCGTTTTGAAATAGTTTATATTGATTCTATAAGGTAAAAAAGGAGATACCATATGTCAGCTACCATTTCACTTTTCCAAATCGTCTTTGAATACTTTGACAAATTTGACGAACGTTGTGAAGTTACTCTTCATGGTAAATCCGAAGAGGATGCCAAAGAAATAGCTTATCAGTGGTCTCTGAAAAATGGTGACGGCGATTACTCAATCAAAACTCTGAAAAAGGTTCTTTAATATGTGGGCAGTTGAAGCGCGTAATTATGGTGAACAAAAAGATTACTTTTACATGAGTGGTCTTACTCAAAA
>Ga0102960_1000534_pt1 | contig 14268 bp, 13 predicted proteins | sample SalPon2_B_H2O_MG_2_FD_84521 | JGI IMG/M metagenome (GOLD analysis project Ga0102960, IMG submission 84521) | Salt pond water microbial communities from South San Francisco under conditions of wetland restoration - Salt Pond MetaG SF2_B_H2O_MG | ecosystem: Environmental > Aquatic > Non-marine...
AACCAGTTCAACCTGGATCGGATCGATATCCGCCCAAGAGTTCTCACGCAAGCGAAGCGTGGTGACGGTAGCGTTACCATACTCGTTGGTGACAACCGTGATGTTTTCCGGCTTGGTCAAAGGAACCGCATCCGGGTCCTTGTACTCATCCAGCGGAAGATCGGCAATGTCCAGATCCTTGTGGTGCCGGAACATGTCGATACCAGTTCCGGGGTGCACGAGTGAACCTGGACGTACGTTCGCGAACGAACGGTACATCGGCTCAACGCGAGCCTTCCATGCGATGACGCGGTCAAAAGTTTCCTTGACCACAACCTTCGCAAGGGCGTCACTTCCGTCAGCAACGGTGCCGGTGATGTCCCCGGCAACTGCCTTGTTGTCCATACCAGTGAAGACGGGGCCAACGTTACCCTTGCCGCCGCCACCACCAGTTTTTGTATAATCTTGAGCCATCTTGTGATGACCTCCTTCTTAGGGTTACGTGCTACGCAGAATCCCCATCAACTCATCCATATTCTCAGCATTCTGAATCGACTCCAGAATATCCTGAGGTGAAGGAGCATTAGATGGGGCACCACTCTCCGCAGCATCCATTTGACGAACAGCCGCAGCCTCCTGCGGTTCAACCGCACCTGCGGCCTGCTGCCCACCAAACACGTCCCCGTACTCGCCCAACCACTCGTCAAGGGCTTCACCCTCAACATCGGAAGGAACGAACGCAGCGATCTTCGGATTGAGTCCTCTTGACTCAAGAGCCTCAGTGAGTGTGCGCTTACGAGTCTCCTTATTTAGTGACTCGAAACGTTGATTCAGATCCTCGTTCTCCTTCTGCAACTCCTTGATCTTAGCGCGGAGTTTCTTCGGAAGTTCCGAGTCAACATCATCAAACTCGTCATATTCAGTGGACATATTCATCTCCCTATTAGTTAAGCCCACTCCCGTGGGTGCGCCACACATTCCACAACTAGGGGAAGAAGTGGAAGAAGTGACTACCGGTCAGTACTCCTCCGAGGGCCGGTCGGTCCCGGAGGGGTCTATGGGACAGAATTAGTTTCTGTCGAACTCAAGGTGGCAGTGCTTGCATAGCGGGATGTAATACTCCGCATGCATTGAGTAAGCGACGACTGCTTTCGTCTGCTTTCGGTACTGCTCTACCTCGTTTGGGTCCTCATGGTTGTAGGCCCAGTCTCTTGCTTGCTCTCCGCAATGTAGGCAATTGTGCTCAGCGGCCCTGCCCTTTGCCGCAATGACAAACTCGTGAGCCGAAGAGTACTTGCGTACCCCTCTTTTGTATTCATACCTACCGGGGTTTAGCGGATCTCCGTTACGTCGCATCCGCATATAGTGCTTGTCGCACATTCCTTTGGCCTTGAGTTTGCCTTCGCAACTATCAATGCTGCAAGACCGCATCGCTCCTCCTGTAAGTATGATGCTAGCATGTCGTGGAGCGTCAGGGATTCGCACCCTGGTGCCAGCAGTGGCCCACATGGGGATTTACTGCTGGTCGAAACTATTCACGCCCCTGAAGGGCTACCGCTCACGGAGCGGCAGCATCCTCCAAAGTAGGTTCTTCTGTAGGTGTGGGGCTAGGCTCCACACTAGGCTCCGGTACCTCCCCCTCGGGTGAGGGAGCGGCATCGGGCGACGGTGATGGTGTCGGTTCCGGTGTCGGCTCTGGTGTTGGCTCCGCTTCCACGGGCACCTCCACAAGAACCTCCACTATCACAGGCTCCAACTCAGGCGTTAGACAACTATCAACCGCTGGCGGCGCACTTACCCTGACCTGCGCTCCCGCAGCAAAAGCCACACTAGAAGTGGCAATGGCAGCAGCAGCAACACCCAAAGCCAAGGGCAATGCTTTCATTGGTAAATAGCCGACACAAGGCTGGTGGTGGCAGCAGCGTCAACTGACGTGCTGAGTGTTACCGTGCCCGACGTTCCCGCGATAGCGACAGTGCCGTCAGCCAAGGACGCATTCGACCCATCGACAACAGTCACGGCGAGCGTCTGACCGTTACACCCAGCCGCGACATTAGAGAAGTCCACCGTAGACACACGGTACGTTCCCGTACCAGCGTCATAGACCGGAGTGCCGAATCCCAAGTCCCATGCAGAGTCACACGTCGAAACGCTACCCGAACCGGAACCGAGTTGGCTGGTGTTGAGAGTGCCGGAAGCCGCGAATGCGACACCGCCACCAAGCACCAGGCCGGAAACTAGTGCAACCGATACGGCTGCTTTGTTACGCTTGTTCTCCAATTTACCTTTTCTCCTTAGGCTAGTTCATATTCTTTCTGTGCCGTTCTTACTCGCCGCCCAGGCCGCAGTTATCGCAACTGATAATCTGGGGCCTCCATCCGCGCAATCTCACGCGAGAAGATCGCGTCGATCTCTGCCCTATCGTTGGGACCCATCGCCTGTAGGCGTTGCTTATCCCATTCACGATATGCTTCACGAAGTTTCCTTTTGAGATTCCGTGACTTGTTCAGTTTTGTTCACCTCCTACGGGGCTGCTGGCTTCTCGTTCTTCTTCGGATCATCGTCAACATGATCAAAGTTCGGATCGTTTTCATCCGTGGCGGTGATGAAACCATCACCGTCCTGATCTGCTGCTGCAATCGCTCCCCAGTTCATACTCCTACCTCGCTCTCTTAGATGCTAAAGATGTCCTACCAATACCAGACCTACCAGAGAAGCGAGCACGCTCAGCCGAAGCCAAACGATTCTTCTTCGCCGCTGCCTCCGCAGCCCCAGTAACATTAAATTGTTCCCTCACAAGATCCTCAGAGTCAGCGTCTTCCTTCGACAGAGAACCCAACCTTGAATACAAAGGAGTCTGCTCAGCGACAGAAGTGAACGCCTGACTTGTCTCACCATACGTCCGCTCCCACGTACTACCACCGTACATGTTAGCGATCTCATCCCGCAAGGCATCCTTCAACGCAACCATAGAGTTCTCCGCAGCACCACCAACAGCAGCCTTACGCAGGTTGCCGGCAGACTCACGCTCAAGGAAATCAGCAGTACGCTCAGGGTCCAAGACGTACGCAGCCATCTCACCCTCAGTCATACCGTAAATGTCACGCAACTCCTGCTTAACATTATCGTTACCTGAGAAGTTGATGTACTCCAACGCCAGGTCTAGGCGACGCTCAGCCTCGCGGACAGAAACGTCATTAGCGATCAGGTCAGTGAAGTCATCAGTGTTATCGAACAAGCCCTCAGGCATACCCCTGGACATCATGGCAGAACGATAACCACTCTCTAATTCTATATAGGTGGCAGGTAGGAGTTTTGACAGGCCCTTCTCGGCCCTAGCGGCGTTAGCAGCGAACCTCTTATTGTAGGCAGCCTGATACTCCGCATCATTCGAAACCATCACCCACAACTGGTCACCCGTGTACCCCTGACGCACATACTTCTCCATGCCAGCCAGCAGTTCACCCATGCCGTTCTCGCCCATGAACACGCGCATCGTGGAGATTAGGTTATTCTGGCGGGCAGTCTCCTGATCACGCATATAATCCATCTGAGCGTCATACGCTGAACGAGTATCACCAGGAGGAGGTGTGTCACCACCGCCAGGTGTACCACTAGGTGCACCACCACTGGTGGGCTGGTTATAGATGGCTGCGTTTCCGCTACCAACCAACTGGTTATTGGTGGCCTCCATCGAAGCCACCCGCTGCCAGTCACCCTGAGTGAAATTGCCCGTATTGCCCGAAGCCAAGTTATTCAGAATCGACTGATCGGACTGACTTGGGGGTCGAAGTTTCTGAGCCATATGTCACCTACTCCCAGAATCCGAAGTCTTTAAGCATCTGCATACTCGCATCCGACAACTCCTTCTGCCCCTGCTTCGTGGTATCCCAGCGAGGATCCTTCCGCAGGTCCTGCTCGAACTGCCACATTGTTTTGCGGATAGGGTTACCCTCAGGACCAACCGCCACCAGGGCGTTCTTAATCTCCGGCGTATCCAAGTTGATAGTGTCCGGGTCCATCTCCAGTGTCGCAGCCATCCGCTGAATGTACGAGTCAGCGATGTTGTACACCGAACGATACTCAGTGATCTGATCACCCAACGTCGGCCACGTTTCGCGAGCATTGTTCACGATGATGTTCTTCACATCGAACTCTGTGGCCGCACCGTTCTCAAGGGCCTGCACCTGCTCCAGGTACCACTTGTCCGTCATCTGCACACCGTACTGTTCCGCATACTGACGCAACTGTGAAGCGTTCAGACCAGCCGAACCCTTCAACTCACCGCCAGGGCCAAGAGCCACAAGCGGAGTCAAGTACGAGTCAAGGACACTGTCCGGGATCTGAGCATCAGGGGTGCGGCTAATGTAACTGTAGTTGGTGCGAAGAATCTCTTCAGCCAACGCATCCAGGTCCTGGCCCTCAAGGCTGGCACCACGCTCAACAGCCTTCCGTTGAAGGGAAGACTTGATCTGCTCAACGTTCGTGCCCCACGTAGCCGGGTCAGTGTTCTTAGCGTTATCCGCTACGCGAAGGTTACCGTCGTTCTCCTGATACCATGTGGTGTTGGTGAGTTCCCGCGCAATCGTGGAATCATCCCACTCAACACCCTCCTCCTTCTTACCGGGAATAACTTTACCGTTCTTCCCGATCTTGGCATTGGTCCAGCCCTGCGACTTGTACGCCAACACCAGCAACTCAGGGTTCGATAGGACTAAGCCAACCCCACCAACACTGCCGAAATCTTCCTGCAAATCAGCAATGTCTAGTTCGTCAGTCTTCGCCATCAGAGACTACCCTTCAGCACCGCGCTCATCGCTGAAGCGAACTTGTTCGCCACACTCGCCTCCTGATAGTCCTCTTCTTTCCTGACCCGCTCAGTCAGGATCTGCTGCGTATCAATGTTCCCCTCGGCACTCAAGTACTGCTTCTTGTACTGGTCGTAGTACTTGTTGAACTCCTTATCCGACAGGGTGCGACCAACCATTGACATGGAGGTAGCGTCCATGATGCGACGGATCTGTGTCGGGTCCGGTGCGACGATGGTTCTACCACCACCTCCGCCTCCACCTCCACCAAGGTTCGCGAGTTTCTCCGGGTCAATCATTCCACGGAGTGCCTCTTCAACCGTGACCGGCTTATCGCTACTCGCGGACGCAGCGGAAACATTCAACGCCCGGCTGAGAACCGAATCGAAGTTGATGTCGCTGGCCTCGTAACCGAACAGTGAATAGGTTGCGTTGCGGACCAGTCCACGCTGCTCGTCGTCAAGCATGTAGTAGCCGCCGTCAACCCACACATCCTGGCGAGTGCTCTTCTCATATTGCACCGGGTTGTATGCGCTGATGTGGCTCGGACGCAGGTCCCAGTATGTTGGTTGATACTCGTAGTATCCAGCAAGGCCGGGCTGCTTACCGGAAGCCTGGAAGCCGTCGTCACCATCGATGGAGTCGATTGCTTCTTGAACGCCAGAGTTAACACCCTCAGTCGGGTCCTGCGGCTTCGGCTTCGGTTTAGGCTTTTGACTCTGGTCCAAGTGACTAGGAACACCATCTGCCATTACTCGGCCTCCTCTCTCAAATACTCAGGTTCGTAAACTGTATCCCAAAGATCCTTAGTCATCGGGTACTCCTGCATCAAAGGACCGTAAGTTTCCAGCATGATCTCGTCATACTTGTACTTCTTCTCACGATCCGACTGATTCAGTCTCTTCGTGCGGACGTAACGCCGGTTCTTAAGGAACTGGTCAAGAAGTTGCCAAGCGGGATCCTGACTCTTCCTCGCCCACACCTTCGTGTCACCGATGATGTTAGTCTCAATAATCGCGGAGGTTTTCTCAGCACGATTAGCGGCAGGGTCAATGTACGCCTGATACCATTCCGGGTGCCTGGTCCTCATGCTATCTTCAGCACCATGCAACCACTCGCGGCGAACCTCACGGATACGCTTCAAAGCATCCTTATCGCCAGCGTCCCTAGCAGCCTCTTCCTTCGCGTCCAAGTAGGAGTCAGTGGCAGAGAACTCGTCCCAACCCTTACCCTTTTGCAACTCAGACTGGTATTCCCTAGGGCTGATTGTTTGACGGTACGGTTCACCGCCAGCGAATGGGGCATCGGACTTCATCACCTGATAAATCAACTGTGACGAGTCACCCCACGCGGTGTCCTGATCCATCGCCAACAACCCAACATACGCGGGATCGGACTCTGCGATCTTACGTGCCGCCTCAGGGAAACGCTCAACCTCACTGAAGGCAGAAAGGGTGGGCGCAACATTGTACGTGTTTTTCGACGTGGACTTCGTGAACGGGACAAGAGCCTTCGGATCAACGTCCGGGAAACGCTCCTCCATCAAGGCCATCTTCTCTTCGAACTCCATCTCGGGGTTCTCTTCACCGATCTGCCGCCAACCGTCACGGTACACTTGACCGGGGTAGTTAGGCATGGGAACAACACCCATAGCAGGAGAAAGGAACTGCTCCCAGAAACGAACCGCATACCAGTCGTTCACCCTCGGGGCGACATCCGCGTCAAACTTGACAGGACTGTCGTCCTCGTTCTGCTCCCGCTCAGAGAACTCCTTCTGAAGTTGATAGTTCGCTATCCTCTGCCAATCCTCGCTTGATTCTTTAGCGAGCCACGCCGCAGCGGAACGGAAGTGACCGGGAGTCAATGAGCCGACAAGGATACCCAACGGTCCATCAAAGATGAAGTTTCTCGTGGTGCCGAAGTCACCAAACACGGCAGCATTCGTCAGTTGAGAGATGCCCATGAAGTCTTCGTCACCCGTGTACTCTTCAAGGAAAGATTTCAGTCTTTCCTGGCCCCCTTGAAGGGCATCCGCTTCGTTGTAAAGTCCCCTGTTTCGCAAAGACTCTGGCCCGTACTGCAAGAGCGAGTCAACACCGGCAGCCATCAGGTACGAACGTGACGGAGGTATGTCAGCGAAGATTCGAGTGTACGAATCCTTACCAAGTTTAATGTCGTTCTCTCGTCCAGTCAGCAACTTGTTACCGGCACCGATAAGAGGACCGACACCCGGTGCCTTGTTCAAGATAATGTGAGCGTCCTCGTCCCAATAGTCCGCTGGTTCGCCGTCCTCACCGTACAACATCCGGTCAAGGTAATCTTTACCAGTCAACAAGGCAACCGTCACTGGTGCCGGGTAGTTCTTCGGCAAGTAGTACAGGTAACGGTACAGGCCGTTAGCCCATGCGCCAGGGAACGTCTGCAAGAAACGAGAGGTGAAAATGGTACGGTTGTAACGCCGGATCGTGTAGAACACTTTCTCAAGTTCCTTCAACGATTCACGATGCGCATACAACTGTGCAGCGTTCTGCTCACCAAGAGTGATCTTAGCGTCAGGTGCCTGCTCAGCCAGATCGTTCATCTTCTTCGTCCACAGCAACTCGTGCTGACGGGCGTAGTACGGCCAACGGCCAAGAGCGGCCTCAGGTGCAACTGCGATAGCGCTCCACACCTTATCAAGAGCACCATTGGTGGCAGTCCTGATTACGTTGATAGCACCACGGTTGAGCAACTTACTGGCTTGGCCCTCAATCGGACGTAGTACCACATTTGGGTCAGACAGCAGTGCTTCAGCCAACTCACCCACACCGAAGTCCTCACCGCCAGATATGAGGTCCTTTGCCGCTTGAGACGGGAACATGTCATCGACTGCGTCAACAGTCTCGTTCGCGAACTCCTCAACGTCAGCCTTATTCTTCAACCCCATCTCCTTGCGGTAGACAGGGTTCTTGCTGACATTATCAATGATCTGCTGCACGCGAACCTCACGAGCCAGCGGCGAGAACGCCGGGGCTACAGTGGATTCCCTCGCATACTTACGTGTAGCATAGTAGTGCAACTCATTAAAGTAGTTGGCATCCGTTGGGCTGACGACACCGAACTCAATGCGCTTGGCACGCTGCATAGCCATGCGGTGCAGCATGCTCTCGCCACCCATCGGGGCGAAGTTCTGCAACGCGGTCACGTGACCACTAGCATCCTCACGGTAGGCGTTACCGACAGGCCCACGGAACGGACCCTCATACTGCAACTCCTGACCAGTGTTAGTCTTGATGGTCTTGACTTTCTCACCAGTGCGCTTGCGACGCTGCTCAATAGCGTCACGCTTAGCCTGCCGCTTAGCGTAGTTGCTTTGCGCACCACGTACTTTCTGCGCAGCATCACGAACGTCCCGCGTGGCTGCAATCAACGCATCCATCGCTGTTTCATCCAGTGAGTCTGGAAGGTACGCACGCTCTAGTGCACGGTTCGAGAACCTATCAAGAAGGCTGGTGACGTTCTTCAGGACAGCCTTGTTGGCGTTCATGTCGGCACCACGGGTACCAGTCTCCGTGGAAGCCTTACGGGTTAGGCGAGCCTTACCCGAATCACGGGCAGCAACAACAGCCTCGTAAATGTCCTGCTGCTGAGCGAGGCGATCCAGGTAGGCGAGGTCGGTTTCCGACGGTTCACCAACCTCATTCAGCATCCGCTCCCACTCGCTGATCTCCCGCTGGATCTCAGCCAAAGGAGCATCGTCACCCTTCAAGATCCTAGAGGATCCACGTGCCACACGTGACGTGTACTCGTAGTCAACAGCGCGGATCAACTCTGCCGAAATGTTCGGGTCAATGTCAGCGATGCTCTCAAGAACATTCGTCAACATTTGATTGACCTTATATATTTGCGCTTCAATAACTGTGGCGTTGCCCCTCACGCTGGGCGGGACCTCACCAAGTTCAATAGCGTCAAGTTCGGCAATCAACCTATCGCGAGTCTGCAACGCAACCCGGTACCGTTGGCTCGCCGTCTTCAAAGCCCTCTTACCGCTTGGCGTCAAAGAACGTGCGATCTTAGGTACATTCACGGCAAGCCGATTATGGAACCAGTTCACTGTACCCTTGGCCGTGTCTTTAATCATCAGCCCTGGTGCAGTGTCCATGTGCGCGATGACCGCAGTGATACCAGGCTCAAACGCAGCGTTACGCAGAATGTATCCCGGCTTCAGCAGCATACCAGTGCGGAAGAACTTAGCACCGAAGTCGAACGCTTCCTGCCCAGCCTTCCCAGCAAACGTGGCACCGGAACTAACAACCGCACCAACGCTAGGATCAACGGTAGGTAACTTCATTTCCATGTATTGGCTGAGTTCCTGCAAAGGAATAGTCAACTCGCTGTTCGCCAATTCGCGGATAGTTTCACCGTCAAACTGAATGATCTTGCCAGTCTCGCTGTCCACAAACTTGCCGTTAGCGCGAACCTCACCCATGAAATTCGTTTCAACAGACTGGTAGCCTTCAAGGAAATCATTAATCTGCGGATCAGTCAGCCCCTTAGAGCGACCAATCTGGTAAACCATCTCACGCTGAATCTCCTGGAATGCACCCTTCAACTCGCCAGTGCTGCGGCTAGCAGCGTCAGCAAGTTTGTTTGCACTCTTGTTCACCCACTCAGCCATCGTCATCTGCTTACCGCTCAGGTCAGAAACCATCGCGCCCGGGCGAAGCACCGGGGAGTCAGCAACCATCGCATAGAACTCGTTGACAATATCGTCAGGGCGAGTACGTGCGTAGGAGAACATGTTCAGTGGCTTCTGCGAGAAAGAACGATGAGTTCTGTTCTGAACCCGCCTGCTACGCCAGAAGGGAGAGAAGTCAAGCAGTTGAGTGTTAGCACCCTCACGACCCACTAGGGCAGTGCGGTATTCAATGTTGCCATCAGCGTCGAACTTTGTTTTCCTGGACCAGTAGTTGTCGAAGTCACCCGTCTTAACAGCGACGCGCTTATCCGCAGCACGAACGGCTCTGTTTTCAATGACGTTCGCGATCTTGCCGCTGACAGTGCCAACACCCATGGCCATGGTCTTATTGCCCTGCGCAGCGAAACCACCATCAGTGATGAAGTTCTCGTACAGGGCTTTATCCCAGTCATCCATGGACTCGTAGAAAGCCAAGTCCATCTTCTCGTTGACAGGGATGTACGTGCCAGGTTCAGCCTTCTTGATAACGTCGGACACGCCGGAAAGTTGCCACGCCTCAGCAGGCATCTTCTCGAACAGTTTACCGGCAGCCTTCACGTCACCCAGCGTCGCAAGGTGAATGCGGACAATAGTCTTAGGGTCGTTGGTCTTAGCGATCAGGTTACTCAACTTCAACGGGTCAACACCGTACTGCCGCTTCACCAGCGGTGACTCCATGATACGGGCGACATCGTTCGTTTGAGACAAGCGAATAGCCTCATCGGCTAGAGCGTTAGCCGTCGGGACCTTCTCAGCCTTATCAACATCGACCGTTTCCCACGGGTTGTCCGCGACCTTACCGTCCGACTTGAATACGGTTGTGACAACACCGTCCTCGTCAACGACCTGAGTCGGTGTACCCTTCGGTTGCCGCGCATCAATACCATCCATGGCGCGGTCATACATCTTAGCGAACTTACTGGACTTCGCTGTCTTACTTAAACCAGCGGCACGAGCAGTCGCGCTAACACCCTTACCGACAGGTAGCGGCGCAAGGTTCAGAAGAGCATCCATTGTGCCAGTGACAGTGCTGTATGCGTTGTTCTCCTGCTGAGCGCGAGCAATGTCAGCGTCAGACCAAATGTCAAGATCCCAATCGTTCAGGACGGGTGACTCAATACCGAACGCTTCCTGCAAGGCAACAATCGGGCCGACGGTTGCGTCAACGTACGCTTGACCGTAGGACACCTGGGCGGACCTATTCCACGCATCACGCGGGGTGGCCTTAAACTCACCGCCATCTAGCACGTCACCTAGCATGATTGAAGCGGTAGACATCGGTCGCGCAATAGCATGCGACCAAACCTGTTCAGCCTTCTCCATTCCCCAAATGACAGCGGACTCAACTATCTCGCCCACCTCGCCGCCAGCGCGACGCCCAAGGGTTTCGAAGATCGGCTGCGTTGCAGCCTGCATCCCCATCTCCGCCCAACCCAGCGGCTTAAACTCGTCAAGTTTACCAGCACTGCGGGCGGTCTGCTTGCGGATGTTCTCTTGCCGCTCCAGTTCGCGACGGCGAGTATTGAAATCCTCAACACCACGAGTTATCTGCGGAACACCCGTGAACTCTCCAACACGGTCCCCGAAACTTTTACCATTCGGTGCGAACGGCCCAAGAATCTGCTCCGCCATACTCTCCAAGAAACTCTTCTCGCGGTACTTGGCGTATGCGGCAGTGGGCGTACCACCGAAATAGTTGTCACTCAAGGTTGCCACCCAATCTGCCAAGCATAGTTAGAAACTGGTCACGTTCTTTAGTGTCGCGATAGTTGATCCTCGCGAGATCCCACGCTATAGGGACCTGATCAATCCCAAGAGCAGAGATGCCAGCGTCGAAGTTGTCGAAGAAAGATCCCTCTTTGAAGGGGTCATCGTTGGCCATTGAACTGCTCCAAGTACCGGACTACAGCCTTGAAAGACTTAGAGGCGGTAGGTGCTGCCGCTACACGACGCAAGTCGGGAAGGTACGATGCAACCAAAGCCATGTCATCTTGCGCATCCTGCTCTGGCATCAACGGTGACGGGCCAGGCCCAGGGCCACTAGCGATACCGGCAGTGATAGGTTCACCCGGCATGCCGGTGGGTGCGAACATCCCGGCAGGGCGAGGCGGAGGTGCAGGTGCGTCACGGTGCATAGGTGCACCACCTTGGATCTCCTGGAACTCTGCCTGCTCACCGTAGGCGGCATCAGGGATGTCACGGATCGGTTGCTTATCGCCAGGACCACCATCGGTCCTGCGGGACAAGGCACCGGGACCGGACACGGGGGCAGGGTTGCGGGGCATATTAGTCGCCATCAACAAGTCCCTTCATCAGTCTCTCAATGAACTGACGTTCCGTCAGCATCTCTTCCTCGGCGTCGTCGCATTCGCAGTCGTCGCCGCCCTCACACTCGCAATCCTCATCGTCACAAGTGCACAAGTCGTCAAAGTATTTGCTGACCTCGTCGTCAATGACAGGGATGCCATCTTCAACAGCCATCTGTACGGAACTCTTCAACGCTTCGGTGGCGCGACGCATCATATCGTCAGCAACATCAGGTGAGTATGCGACACCTTCCGACATCATCACAACGCTAGCGGCACCCAACTCTAACCGGACCATCATCTCTTTAGACATTCATGGAACCTTTCTGTGGTGGTAGCCAACTGATAACCTTGAAATCACCCTTACCGTCGGATCTCACCATCGCCCGGCGACCGTTACTCATCATCACGTTCATCGTTTGCGGTGGCCCAAAGGCACCATTCATGTCCTGCTTACCGCGAGGCATCCACATAGTGGAGCCTTCTTTCGGTGCAACCTCCGGCATCGGTATACCTTTACGTACAGGTAACTCCTGCTGGAAATCTTTTTCACTAACACCCGGCCTGTCTTCCAAGCCGTAACGCTTCAACATTTCCTCGGTGGCGGGGAACGTCCGGTTACCCGGTGCGATCTCCTTCAACCAAGCCAGCAAACCATCAACGAAGTCCATGTTTACCTCCAAATTGTGGGGGGCGGGAACTCATACATTCCCGCCCCACCACTAGATACGCGACTGACGAACGGTGCGAACCGATGTACCCGGCGCACCGGAGCCTGACAACTGGGCAAGAAGTTGCATCATGCCAGGTGGCTCAGGGCGTACCCCTTCCATTTGGACCCCACCCTCAGTCTGAGGCGCAGCAGATCCTGCATTGGGTTCCTGCGACATGGATGCCGCCATCTGCTCCGGTGTCTCAGCACCTTGGGTGGGGGGTTCTTCCTTAGGCGCGAAGGCTTTAGCGATAGCCTTCTCTATCGGTGTGCCCTTCTTGCGGGCATCCACCAACTCTCCCATGATACGAACGATCTCCATCGGTGACTGTCCCTGCGCCGCCATCTGCGGGATGGCACCAGCGAGGGCTTCAACGCCACCCATAGATGCGTCACGTAGACGCTCCACATCGATCACTCGTTCTTCTTCTGCGACATCCATGCTCAGTGGCAGGTTGCGTCGCATAAACGACTTCGAGAACAGGCCAGCACCCAAGCCTTGCAGACCCCACACCAGTGCACGGTTCGGGTCCAAGCCGGCGAGCAGACCATACTCGTAGTTCACACGGTAGTCACCCTTAATGTCCTTCGACGGGGTGTACTTCAACTCGTACGGTGTGCCGTTCGTGACAGTGTTCACGACACGTTGCGTGTTAGGCCACACCTTCTCGTCAAGTTCCAGACACATCGACAGTGCATCCGTGAGTGCTTCACCGATGATCATCTGGTTCGTTTTCACGCGAGCGTCGAAACCACTCATCAGAGCCTGAACACCACGACCAGTGACAACGGACGAATCCACCTGCCCGGCGCGAGCCTCAGGGTAACGTGCACCGAACTTGATCTCGTTGTCCAGCAGCCGGTCCTCAACGATAGCGGACTGTGGAAGTTCCAACCCTACACGGCGGATCTTCTCCGGTGTCGCGCTACGGAGGATAGAGTCAGGCCCGAACGCTAGTTCCTGCACGTCCTGCGGCAAAGCGATAGGTGCCTCAACGGACTTCTGTGTAGCCTCCAGGCTCAACAGTGCCAGTTTAGCGCGTGCAGCGTACACCCACAGGGTGTCATCGAATGCGCCACGAGTCTCACCGTCCACCGTGGGACGTTCAGCGATACTGACCGGTACCTTACCCAGTGGGTTCTCCACCCGCTGTAGCACCAGACCGGCAGTGTTGTTGCCGTCCATCAGTAGAAGCGAGATCGCATCCTTCTCATAGATGCGTGCAACAGTCAATACGCGGCCCGGTTCGTTACCTTCCGTCGCCCAACCGTTCCCCTTCAGGATACGGTTCGCGTGCTCAGGGAACAAAGCGGCCAGTTCCGATGCGGTACGCTTGAATGTTTTCACGTATAGTGTGACAACACCCCAACGGTCCTTGTCGAAGTACGCACCGACCGGGTCATCCAAGTGAATGTGGGGGCGTTCTTCGTCGTATTGCGCCTCCACACGCACCGGTAGGAAACCGTACGTGTTGAAACGGTCAGCGGCCTGGATCAGCCGGGACCCTAGGCGGGCCGCATACACGTAATGATTAGTAATCTTTGTAAGTTTGTCTGCGTGCGACCTTTGAGATTCATTAATGATTGAATCACCGGCTGCGGTAAATGTGGGCAACACGCCCACTTGTTCCGCCACATCCTGCGCGATAACGTCGATAGTGTTGCTGATGATTGGCTTAGGCCAGTCGGATGGGAATAGATCCTTGAACAGCATGTTAGCGTGGCCTGCACGTACAAGCCCAACAG
>Ga0102960_1000535_pt1 | contig 14245 bp, 10 predicted proteins | sample SalPon2_B_H2O_MG_2_FD_84521 | JGI IMG/M metagenome (GOLD analysis project Ga0102960, IMG submission 84521) | Salt pond water microbial communities from South San Francisco under conditions of wetland restoration - Salt Pond MetaG SF2_B_H2O_MG | ecosystem: Environmental > Aquatic > Non-marine...
GATGCCTGCCGCCCCTTTAGCGCCAACCGCAATGGCATGGTGCAGGGGGAAGGGGCCGCCATTTTTGTGTTTGAAGAATACGAACACGCCCGCGCGCGCGGCGCCGATATTCTGGCCGAGGTTAGCGGGTTTGCCATGACATCCGATGCCGCTGATATCGTGATGCCCTCAAAACATGGGGCAGGGCGCGCGATTGCAGGCGCATTAAAGGATGCGCGAATCAATCCAGAAGAGGTGGGATACATCAATGCCCACGGTACAGGGACGGCCGCAAATGACAAAACCGAATGCGCCGCTGTTGCAGGTGTATTTGGCCGTTATGCGGATGATTTGATGATCAGTTCAACGAAATCCATGCATGGGCATTTGATTGGCGGCACGGGTGCTGTTGAATTATTGGCCGTGATTATGGCCCTTCGCGACGGGGTTATCGCCCCCACAATCGGGTATGAAGAACCCGATCCAGAATGCGCCTTAGATGTGGTGCCCAACACCGCGCGTGAAGCACAGGTTGACGTGGCTCTTAGCAATGCGTTTGCCTTTGGGGGATTGAACGCGGTTATGGCGCTGCGGGCACATCGTTAATTTCTTTTGACAAAACGCCCGCATCGGTGTCACGTGGAGCCAGTTTGAAATCAGGCCCATCCATGTCATTCATCAATTTCATCCGTGCAAATGCGTCTTGGCTTGGGGCGGGTTTTTTACTGGCCTTACTCTCAAGCTTTGGTCAGACATTTTTCCTCTCAATCTTCTCTGGTGCGCTGCGCAATGAATTTGATTTAACCCATGCAGAATGGGGGGCGACATATGCCTTTGGCACCTTTAGTTCTGCTGTCGTTATGGTTTGGGCAGGGGGATTAAGCGATCAGTTTCGCACGCGGTATTTGGGTGTCTTTGTGCTCTTAGGGCTCGCGCTCAGTGCATCATTCATGATGTTAAATACCTCGGCGACACTGTTGATATTGGTGATCTTTTGTTTGCGCTTCTTTGGTCAGGGAATGGCAACACATCTGTCTGCCGTTGCCATGTCCCGTTGGTTTTCGGCGCAGCGAGGTCGCGCGTTGTCGATTGCCAATATGGGATATGCCTTGGGTGAGGCGAGCTTGCCCGTGGCATTTGTTGTTTTGCTGGCGTTTGTCGAATGGCGACTTCTCTGGGGTGTTGCGGCATTGATTGCCATTTTGGCAGCACCTGTGTTGTTTGCATTGCTGAAAGCGGAACGCACACCACAATCCATGGCCGAAAGCGATATGTCAAAGGGTATGGGACAGCGCCATTGGACCCGTGTGCAGGCAATAAAACATCCCCTGTTCTGGTTCATGGTGCCGGCGCTATTGGGGCCGCCGGCCTTTGGCACGGCGTTCTTTTTCCAACAGGTCCCTTTTGCCTTGGCAAAGGGATGGACACATTTGGAATTGGTGGCAACATTTCCGTTCTACACGGTGTTTGCGATTGTCACGGCATTGGCCGCGGGTTGGATGCAGGATCGATTTGGCACACCAAAATTGATCCCCCTCTATCAAATTCCCGCAATTGCGGCATTTGCCATTTTCGGACTGTCAGTTGATCCATGGCATGTGATTTTGGGTTTGTTTTTCATGGGGATGACATCGGGCGCCGTGTCCACATGGCAAAACGGATTTTGGGCCGAATTTTATGGCACGCAACATTTGGGCGCGCTCAAGGCGATGGCGGCGGCCATTATGGTGCTGGGATCGGCGATTGGACCTGGATTAACGGGTTTTTTTTTGGATTTCGGTATTGGCCTGTCCACCCAATACCTGTGGATTGCAGCCTATTTTGGGGTTTCAACCAGCATTATGATGATTGGTGTGCGCAAATTTCGGGACGATGTGCCTAGAACGCGCGTGCCATGATGTAGGATGCACAGCCCTTGAGTGCGGCGAAATCATCCAGAACCAGGTGGACAGAAAACTGTTCGTTAAAGGGACCAAAGCGGCCCTTATCCCGAAAGCTATGCGCGAAGATATCGGATGCTAGATAGGGTTCAAGTGCGCGTGCAACCCCACCGATCAGGTATAACCCCCCAAGGGGAAGATTTGCCAAGGCCATGTCGCCATAGACAGCGCCTGCAAAACTTGCCTGCATGTTGGCCACGTTGGTCGCGGCGCCATCGCCATTGCCTGCCGCTTCCATAATCTGGGCCGCGGTGCGATCCTGACAGTTGTTAAGCGCGTGATCTATCCGTTCTAACCCACGCCCCGCTAATACATGTTCGTTTGATGCAAAACCTTCCATGTCTTGGATATGGGCAACAACCTTGGCCTGTTCTGCATTTGCGGCCGCAATTCGGGCGTGTCCGATTTCAGATGGGGGCACATATCGCCCAGCAGATGTGTGAAATACTGGGGCTGCATTGAACCCGGTTCCCATGCCGATCACGATTTTCGTATCATTGTCGCGGACCTGATGGGTACCTGCCAAAACACAGCGTGTATCGTTTTCGTCTAACATATGCAGGGAATGGCCCTGCGCCTGCAAATCATTGATCACGCCAACCTTGGACGATTTAGTAACCGATGAAATATCACGCGCATCAATTACCCAGTCCAAGTTGGTCATTTCGGCACGATCATCCGTCACCGGTCCTGCGGCCGCAACACAAACGCGGTCAAAGGTACCCGCGTTCTGCACCGCTAAATAGGTTTCAATCACGGCGGCCAAATTGGGATAATCGGCGTTTGCGTATTTTTGAACACGATCCGTCATCAGGGTATGCCCCTGTGTCAACGCGATGCGCGTGTTGGTACCACCAATATCCAAGACTAGGCACAGATCGCCTGACATATCATTCCCCATTTTTGGTGAGGTTTATGCAGGGATGGTGCAAGACTCAAGCGATTAATCCATGGCATCAAAGGTCATATCAATTTTGATCACGGTTTTGTGCAACCTGTGGCAGGGGCAGGGTGATGAATGCAAGAATAGGGCATTATTGAATATGTAACGGCAGAAACACATGCGCCTAATTTTCTATGTTTTTGGTATAATTTTGTCTGCGACCGCTGCTTTTACGGACCCACGAATTTGGCAATACGAATTTCTCGAAACGGATTTTTCGAAGACAAGTTTGGAAAGCTGGTTGGAAATCCGCTCTGGCGGTGTGGGCAAGGATAGCATTCCCGCACTGGATTATGTTGAAATGATTGCTGTTGCCGACGCCAATATTCCCGCCACTGAACCTGTGATCAAACTCGAGCTGGCGTGGCTGGTCCCACGCGCCTATCCCCTGCGCTATATGACATGGCATGAAATCGTAAATGACTATGCCGGTGATATTCCGTTTTCGGTTATCTTTTGCCCACTGTGCAATTTCGCGATTGTTTTTGATCGACATGTACAGGGACAGGTGTTGGATTTCGGGGTGATGGGGCAGTTACGCAATTCCGATATGGTGATGTATGACCGCCAAACATTCACATGGTGGGAACAGGCCGTGGGTCAGGGCATTGTGGGAAATTAACGGGTGTTGAATTGACTGTCTTCGCCAGTTGGATGGAAAGTTTTGCTGTCTTCCAAGGACCAAGACGTTTCTTATGTTTGGGTAATCTCGATTGATTTCTAGTAAGTGTCGAAACGTTAAAAGATCGATTGTCATAAATAACCTGCAATAATATTTGTGGGACGATTATTTTTCAAAGAAATTATCTCATCAATTAACAAAATTGATTGGATTACGAATGGGACACTTTTTTATTCATATTCACGTTTTGTTCCAATTACGGATTGGAGACTCAGCCAAAAAGGATTATGTATTAATTTCTGATTAAGGAACGACCATGGCTGATTTAAAACAGATCCAAGTGCGCGGCGCGCGTGAACATAATTTGAAATCAATTGATGTTGATATTCCCCGCGACCAATTTGTGGTAATCACGGGGTTGTCGGGGTCTGGGAAATCATCACTGGCCTTTGATACGATTTACGCCGAAGGGCAGCGCCGCTATGTCGAAAGCCTGTCGGCCTATGCGCGTCAATTCCTTGATATGATGGAAAAACCTGATGTGGATCATATCAGCGGTCTAAGTCCCGCGATTTCCATTGAACAGAAAACCACATCGAAAAATCCACGTTCAACCGTTGGTACCGTGACCGAGATTTACGATTATCTGCGTCTGTTGTTTGCCCGTGCTGGCACCCCCTATAGCCCGGCAACGGGCCTTCCAATTGAGGCGCAGCAGGTGCAGGATATGGTCGATCGTGTCATGACGATGGAGGAGGGGACGCGCGCCCATCTGTTGGCCCCCATCGTGCGGGACAGAAAAGGGGAATACAAAAAAGAATTCCTTGAACTGCGTAAACAGGGGTTTCAGCGCGTCAAGGTGGATGGTGAATATTATGAATTGGACGAACCACCCACGCTGGACAAAAAATTCCGCCACGACATCGACGTTGTGGTGGATCGCCTTGTTGTGCGTGAAGGGATGGAAACACGCCTTGCGGATAGTTTTCGCACAGCCCTTGACCTTGCGGATGGTATCGCAATTTTGGAAACCGTTCCGCGAGAAGGCGACCCAGAAAGGATCACATTTTCCGAAAATTTTGCCTGTCCTGTCAGCGGTTTCACGATCCCCGAAATTGAACCACGGCTGTTTTCATTTAACGCCCCTTTCGGCGCATGCCCTGATTGTGACGGGTTAGGGGTTGAATTGTATTTTGACGAACGCCTTGTTGTCCCCGATCAGATGTTGAAAATATCCGATGGGGCGCTTGCCCCATGGCGCAAAGGCAAAAGCCCCTATTTCCTTCAGACCATCGAAGCCATCGCCAAACATTACCAGTTCGATCAAAACACCCGTTGGAAAGACCTGCCAAAGAAAGTGCAACAGGTGTTCCTTTATGGATCGGGGGATGAAGAAATCCAATTCCGCTATGACGAAGGGGGACGGATCTATCAGGTATCGCGCACCTTTGAAGGGGTTATTCCCAATATGGAACGGCGTTATCGCGAAACAGATAGCAATTGGATCAGAGAAGAGTTTGAGAATTACCAAAACAACCGCGCCTGCGGCAGTTGCGGCGGTTATCGTCTGCGCCCCGAGGCTTTGGCCGTTAAAATTGCGGGTATCCATGTGGGCCAAGTGGTGCAGATGTCGATTAAAGAGGCCTACGAATGGTGCGCCTCGGTTCCTGAACATCTGACCAATCAGAAAAACGAAATCGCCCGCGCGATCCTTAAGGAAATCCGCGAACGTTTGGGATTTTTGAACAATGTTGGTTTGGAATATCTGACCCTGTCGCGCAATGCGGGCACGCTGTCGGGGGGAGAAAGTCAGCGGATCAGATTGGCCAGTCAGATTGGATCTGGCCTGACAGGTGTTCTTTATGTTTTGGACGAACCTTCCATTGGATTGCATCAGCGTGACAATGACCGACTTCTTGGCACATTGAAAAACCTTCGTGATCAGGGAAATACTGTGATCGTTGTCGAACACGATGAAGAGGCCATTCGAGAGGCCGATTACGTCTATGACATCGGTCCAGGTGCGGGTGTGCATGGTGGACAGGTTGTGGCCCATGGAACGCCCGCGGAAATCACGGCACATGAAACATCGATTACAGGGCAATATTTATCCGGCGTGCGCGAAATTTCCGTGCCCCTTGATCGCCGTGCGGGGAACGGTAAAACCCTGACTGTGGTAAATGCGCATGGCAATAACCTAAAAAGCCTGACGGTTGATTTTCCCCTTGGGAAATTTGTCTGTGTGACGGGTGTTTCAGGCGGTGGGAAATCCACATTGACGATTGAGACACTGTTTAAAACTGCCTCAATGCGGTTGAACGGGGCAAAACAAATGCCCGCCCCCTGTGACACGGTCAAGGGGTTGGAATATCTGGATAAGGTGATTGATATTGATCAACGTCCGATCGGGCGCACACCGCGATCAAATCCTGCGACCTACACAGGGGCCTTTACACCGATCCGCGACTGGTTCGCGGGCCTGCCAGAGGCCAAGACGCGCGGATATAAACCGGGGCGCTTTTCCTTTAACGTCAAAGGAGGGCGGTGCGAGGCCTGTCAGGGTGATGGTGTCATCAAAATTGAAATGCACTTTTTACCCGACGTGTATGTGACATGCGAAACATGTAACGGCGCGCGTTATAATCGCGAAACACTAGAGATTAAGTTCAAGGGCAAATCCATCGCCGATGTTCTGGATATGACGGTTGAGGATGCCCAAGAGTTTTTCCAAGCGGTTCCTTCAATCCGCGAGAAAATGGATGCATTGATGCGTGTTGGGTTGGGCTATATCAAGGTCGGTCAACAGGCAACAACCCTATCAGGGGGGGAAGCGCAGCGTGTGAAACTGTCCAAGGAACTGGCCAAACGATCAACGGGGCGCACGCTTTATATCCTGGATGAACCGACAACGGGTTTGCATTTTGAAGATGTGCGCAAACTGTTAGAGGTGCTGCATGAATTGGTGGAACAGGGCAATACGGTGATTGTGATTGAACACAATTTGGACGTGGTCAAAACTGCCGATTGGATCATTGATATCGGTCCCGAAGGCGGGGATGGTGGCGGCACAGTTGTAGCATGTGGCACACCAGAAGAGGTGGCAGAGGTGCGCGAAAGCCATACGGGCCATTACCTGAAACCGATGCTGGACGTAAAACGAACCGCGGCTGAGTGATCGCAATTCCGCGTTTAGATACTAAATGTGGTGTTAATTTAGATCTTCAATCATCGCGATTGATTTTTTTGACCCGTGATCATGCGCTGTCTGAGCGAAGCGAAGACTAATCGCGCATGATCTAGCCCACGCCCGTCCGATAGGGCGGGGGCTTCGTTGCCTCAGCCCTGTTAACCGCTCACGGACGTGCACTTAATCGTTTATGCGCAATCCCTGATGAATCTATTGCTAATCTATGAAATTTATCTACTTCTCTGGGATCAACCCACGTGGACTGAACCGCAGAACCAACAACAAAACCAACCCCATGGTCAGCAAACGCATATAGGCGACGCTTTCCATCATGTGGAGGCGCACGGCATTGTCTTCGGCCATACCTGCAGTAAGGAGGGTTACAAGATATTGGCTCATCGGTTCAACCTGAACCCATAGGAACCAAATCAGGAACCCGCCCAGCACCGCGCCAAAGTTGTTGCCCGATCCGCCAACGATCACCATGACCCAGATCAGAAAGGTAAAGCGCAAGGGCTGATAACTGCCCGGGGTCAATTGCCCGTCTAGTGTTGTCATCATAGCCCCTGCAATTCCACAAATCGCCGATCCAAGAATGAAAATTTGCAAATGGCGGTTCGTTACATTTTTACCCATTGCGGCGGCGGCTGTTTCATTGTCACGAATGGCGCGCATCATGCGGCCCCATGGGCTTTTCAAGGAAAGTTGCGCCATAATCAACAGAATGATCAGCACGACCGAAAACAAAAGCGCATAGTTTAGCTTCACGAACAAAGCGGATGCCGTGACAGGGTCAAGGCCCAGACCGCTTGCGCGTTCGATGAACTCTGCGCTTTCTTGTAAGTCGATTTCCTTGGGCACGGGTCGATCCAAACCAATCACGTTTTTCACGCCACGTGCTAACCAATCCTCGTTTTTCAGGATCGCGATGATGATTTCGGAAATGCCCAGTGTTGCAATCGCCAGATAGTCGGAACGCAGCCCCAAGGCCGCCTTACCAATGATCCACGCTGCGCCCGCCGCGAACAGACCGCCAACAGGCCAGGCCAAGATGATGGGGAGGTCCAGACCCCCAAGGTTTCCTTGCAATGCGGGGTTTACCGCCTCAACCGCTTGAACGGCGGGATCGAGCAAGGCGCGATAAAGGAAAAAGCCAAGGCCAAGGATTGTCACCATGGCAATCACACGGGGGCGGGTTGCCGTGATGCGGCGATAGGCGATGATCGTGGCACCAATGATGCCCACGCCAACCGCCAGGGCAAATAGGATGCGTAAACCGCCTGCATTCCATGCCTCGGAAACGGGGTCGGTTGAAACCAAAACCGCGGCCAATCCACCAAGGGCGACAAAACCCATGACACCAACATTAAACAGGCCCGCAAAGCCCCATTGTAGGTTGACACCAAGCGCCATGACCGCGCTGATCAATCCCATGTTCAGGATCAAAAGCGCGCTGTTCCAGCTTTGCACCATGCCTGTGATGATGATCAGGGCGGCGATTCCGACGAAGTAAAGGATATTCCGTGTCTGATCCATTAGTACGCCTTTCCTTTGAACAGGCCTGTTGGTTTAAACAACAGGACAACAATCAAAATCATAAAGCTGACGGCGAATTTATATTCGGTCGAGAGCAGTTGCATCAATGTACTGGGTTCCAATGCTTCGGGCATCCAATATTTCAATACCTTTTTCCAGGCATAGGTTATGGTGACCTCGGAATAGGCCACAACAAATCCTCCTGCGATTGCGCCCAGTGGGCTGCCCAAGCCGCCCACAATCGCGCTGGCAAAGATGGGCAGCAGCAATTGGAAATAGGTGAAGGGTTTGAACGATTTATCAAGCCCGTATAAAACCCCGGCAATCGTGGCCAATGCCGCAACGATGATCCATGTCACCGCAACCACGCGTTCTGGGTTGATACCAGATAGCAATGCCAAATCTTCGTTATCGGCATAGGCGCGCATGGATTTTCCTGTGCGGGTTTTGTTCAAAAACCAGAACAGTGCAATCACAACTATCAACGCTGTGATTACCGTGATCCCTTGGGTCGTTTTCAGTGCCATGCCTTCGCGCAGGCCCGTTGCCGCCTTAAATTCACGTACGGCAAAAATGAAACGTTCCCCATCAGAAAACCGTTGGTCATCCACACCAATAATAATGCGCACAACCCCGTTCATCACGAACATCACACCCATCGAAACGATGACCAAAATCACAGGTTTCGCCTTTTGCGTGCGATAGAATTGATACACCCCGCGATCAGTTAACAGCAATAGTGTTGCCGTGGCCGCAATTCCAAAGGGCAGGGCCAAAAGTGCGGTGGGAAGGGGACCAAAGGATATGCCCATGGATTGCAACCACCATGTCACCAAAACCGTGATCATCGTGCCAAAGGCCATCGTATCCCCATGGGCAAAGTTGGAAAACCGCAAAATTCCATAGATCAATGTGACGCCAAGCGCCCCAAGTGCCAGTTGCGCGCCATAGGCGGTGGCGGGGATCAAAACAAAGTTCATCAGAACAACAAGACCGTTGATAAAATCCATATGTCTTAGCCCCCTAAAAACGATTTGCGCACTTCGGGATCCGCCAATAATTCTTGGCCAGATCCGGTATAGGCATTGCGCCCCTGAACCAAGACATACCCACGATCAGCAATTTCCAACGCCTGCCGCGCGTTTTGTTCCACCATCAAAATCGGAATGCCGGTGTGTGCCACTTCGATAATGCGATCAAAAAGTTCGCCCATCACAATGGGGCTGACACCCGCTGTGGGTTCATCCAGCATCAATACCTTGGGTTTCGTCATCAGGGCGCGGCCCACGGCCACCTGTTGGCGTTGCCCCCCCGAAAGTTCGCCCGCCGCTTGATGACGTTTATCCCGTAGGATTGGAAATAGATCATAAACCTGTTCCATGGTTTCGCGGATATCATCACGCCGAATAAAGGCGCCCATTTCCAAATTTTCTTCAACACTCATCGAGGTAAAGATATTGTGCGTTTGCGGCACAAATCCCATGCCCTTGACCACACGCTCTTGGGGGGTCAGGTGCGTGATATCTTCGCCGTCCAATCGCACGGATCCTTCGCGCAGGTTCAGCATGCCAAAAACGGCCTTCATCCCTGTGGACTTTCCCGCCCCATTAGGGCCAACGATTACAGCGATCTGACCTGGGTCAACCGCAATCGTGCACGAATGCAAAATATCAGGGCCAGCACCATAACCGCCCGTCATTGCATCCCCGATCAAAAATGGCTCTGCCATAGTGTGTTCCGTACCTTATGCTGATGCAGTTGCATCAGGTGACTTTTTGTTTTTCAAACCTGTGCCCAAATAGGCCTCGATCACCTGTTCATTGGCCTTGATTTCATCCAATGTTCCTTCGGCCAGTACTTTACCCTCGGCCATACAAATGACGGGATCGCAGAGGCGACCAATGAAATCCATGTCGTGTTCAATCACGACAAAGGTGTAACCACGTTCTTGGTTCAGGCGGATGATGGCATCCCCGATGGTATTCAGCAGGGTTCGGTTTACGCCTGCGCCGACCTCGTCCAAAAAGACGATTTTGGCATCGACCATCATAGTGCGGCCTAATTCCAACAGTTTTTTCTGTCCCCCTGAAACCTGACCCGCCTTGTGATCGGCCAGATGTGAGATTGTGAGGAACTCTAAAACTTCATCCGCTTTGGCGCGTAAGGCGCGTTCTTCGTCTGCGATGCGTTTGCGTCCAAGCCATGTGTTTACCAGTGTTTCCCCAGATTGTCCCGCGGGCACCATCATCAGGTTTTCGCGACAACTCATTGACGAAAATTCATGCGCAATCTGAAAGGTGCGCAGCAATCCCTTGTGAAACAATTCATGCGGCGGCAGCCCTGTGATATCCTCACCATCCATGGTCACGCGCCCGGATGTCGGGCCAAGGACACCTGCAACCACATTGAATAGGGTGGTTTTGCCAGCACCATTTGGGCCAATCAGCCCCGTTATGGATCCCTTTTCGATTTCAAGCGAGGCACCGTCCACCGCATCAAATCCACCAAAGGTTTTCCGAAGGTTTTCAACCTTGATCATCTGTAACTTCTTTTGGATCGTCGTTTACAAAAACAGCCCGAGCCATAGCCCGGGCTGAATCAAGATATGGCGTGAAATTAGCGGTATTTCACTGTTGTCATTTTACCGCCTTCAAAGACGATTTGACGGTAGCTACCTGAAGATTCACCCGGTCCAATCAGCTCAACCGCGGATGCACCAACATAGTCGATGTCGCCACCATTGGCCAAAATTTCCAAACCTTTTGCCAATTCACCTGGATAGATTTTTTCACCTGGTGCGTTTGCAACATCCATGACTTTGCCTTTGTAATCGGCTGGGTTGTCTGAACCTGCTGCTTGCATTGCTAACATGATCAATGCGGCTGCGTCATAGCTTTCTGCAACAAAGACAGATGATCCGTCAAACGCGTCACCGATTAGGTCGACCAATTGGCTTGCGCCTGGGCTATCAGTGCCCGGTGCCTGACCTGTTGTACCGTCGATTTCAGAACCAAAGTCTGTTTCCAATGACCCACCGATCATGCCGTCTGGTAGGTGGAACATGTCAAATGCACCGCTGTCCAATGACGCACGGATAATGCCCGCACCGCCACCTGTGTTATAGCCTGCAACAACCAGACGGTCGCCGCCCGCTGCTGCTAGTGCAGCAACCTCGGCTGAGTAGTCTGCTTTTTCGTCTTCATGCGCAGCTGAGATTGTGATTGTACCGCCCATGGATTTGAAGGCCTCTTCAAAGCTTGATGCCAAGCCTTTGCCGTAGTCGTTGTTGACGTAAGTTAGGGCAACTTCTGTTGATCCCATTTCCATTAGTGATTCTGCCATGACGACACCCTGGCGTGCGTCGGATGGTGCTGTACGGAAGAACAAACCGTTGTCTTCTGCTGTTGATAGGCCAGGTGATGTCGCTGATGGTGAAATCATGACCATGCCGTTTGCCAATGCAACGTTTGCAAGAATCGCGCCTGTTACACCTGAACAGTCTGCGCCCATGATGCCTGATACACCGTCTGATGTGATCAAACGTTCTGCTGCGGCTGTTGCTGCTGCGGCATCAATACATGTGCTGTCTGCGCGCACTGGCGCAACAGTTTTGCCGCCCAAGAACGCACCAGAGCTTGAAACCTCTGCCATTGCGAACTCAGCGCCATCTGCCATTGCAGGTGTCAACGCTTCGATTGGGCCAGTAAAGCCCAAGATTACACCGATTTTCACTTCGCCGTGGCCACCTGCATACGCAGTGCCCGCAACCAAAGCAGAAGCCGCTGATGCCATTAGAAATTTTTTCATAGTTCTCTCCCAAAGTTTGGACAGTGTCCTGCCCATAGTTTAGATTCACTTTTCAGTATTTGAAAAGGGAATATTTTTTGACCGAAACAATGTGTTTAGATCGAAATTCGTTGTGCGTGACTGCCCCGTTCCCGATAAGGTGTGGTTTCATAATGCGCGCGGTAGCATTTTGAAAAATGTGAGGGTGAGGCAAAACCGCAGGCTAATGCAACATTGATCACACTCATATCCGTTTGCATCAAAAGGTTACGTGCCTTTTGCAGACGCAATTCCATGTAATAGCGTTTTGGTGATCTGTTTAGATAGCGGCGGAACAAACGCTCTAACTGACGTGTGGACATGCCGACATCTTTGGCCAAGACCGCGGGCGAAATTGGCTCTTCTAAATTTTGTTCCATCATTTGGATCACTTGGCTTAGCTTTGGATGGCGCACACCAATACGGGTTGGAACGGACAGGCGCTGTGTATCTTGGTCCGTGCGGATCGAGCTATAGATCATTTGATCTGCCACCGCGTTTGCCATTTCTTCGCCATGCTTGTCCGCAATCATCTTTAACATCAAATCAATGGACGATGTTCCACCCGCCGTGGTTAAACGGTTGCCATCCGTGATGAACACCGATTTTGTCAGATCAACTTCCAAAAACTCTTCGGCAAAGCTGTCCTGATTTTCCCAATGGATTGTGGCGCGTTTTCCGTCCAGCAACCCTGCCTTGGCCATTGGATAGGCTGCGGTACATAATCCTCCGATGGTTATTCCGCGGCGCGCCTCGCGTCGCAACCAATTCAATACTTTTTTGGTGGTGGCCATTTGAATGTCCACACCACCGCACAGGATCATCACGTCATCGCGGCGTAATTCACATAGGTCGTCATCCAGTGCAAATGTGGTACCTGCTGAACATTGAACCGTTTCTCCACCCTCGCCAATAAAGATCCATTCATATGCTGTGCGTCCCAACATACGGTTGGCGATACGCAGGGCATCCAGTGCAGAAGCAAAGGAAAGCAGCGTAAAATTATCAAGTAAAACAAAGACAAAGCGCTCGGGCGCGTCTTCGCTTTTTGGGCGCAAGGTGGTTGAGGCCATTGGTCGCATTACACGCAAACTTCCGATTCTTTGGGTACCTACATTATCAGCACAGGGCACAGTTACAATAGATGTGGTTGCTTTTCTACAGCACCGTGCATGAGGGTAATTTCGGGGTGGTCAGTTTCGGCGAAGACGGGTATAGCTTTGCTATTCGTGAACGCTAACACCGGAGAAATAAGATGAGCGAATGGCAAAAAACCAATTGGCGCAACAAGCCACGGGTTCAGATGCCTGATTATTTGGATCAGGAGGCGCTGAACGCAGTCGAAAGTCAGCTATCCAATTATCCACCGCTTGTCTTTGCAGGCGAGGCGCGGAATTTGAAGGCGAAACTGGCCGCTGCATCCCGTGGTGAGGCGTTTTTGTTACAAGGCGGCGATTGTGCCGAAAGCTTTGCGCAGTTTAGTGCAGATGGCATCCGCGATACATTCAAGGTGATGTTGCAGATGGCCATGGTCCTGACCTTTGGTGCAAAGGTTCCTGTGATCAAGGTGGGCCGCATGGCGGGACAATTCGCAAAACCTCGTTCTGCCCCAACCGAAACCGTCGATGGTGTGGAATTGCCCAGCTATCGTGGTGATATCATCAATGATTTAGATTTCACATCTGCGGCGCGTATCCCTGACCCGTCCAAAATGTTGCATGCCTACACACAGGCGGCAGCAACCCTGAACTTGCTGCGCGCGTTTTCAACAGGTGGTTATGCGGACGTACATCAGGTGCACAGCTGGACGCTTGGGTTTACAGAAGGAGAAAAGGCGTCACGCTATCGCGAAATGGCGGCGCGTATTTCTGATGCGTTGGATTTTATGTCCGCTGCGGGTTTGGACAGCGCTGTGTCACATGATTTACGCACTGTTGATTTCTACACCTCGCATGAAGGTTTGTTGTTGGAATATGAAGAGGCGTTGACGCGTCTTGATTCTACATCAGGCAACTGGTTGGCAGGATCGGGACACATGATCTGGATCGGGGATCGAACCCGTCAGCCAGATGGTGCGCATGTTGAATTCTGCCGTGGGGTGTTGAACCCAATTGGATTGAAATGCGGCCCAACAACCTCTGCCGAGGATTTGAAAGTTTTAATGGCCAAGTTGAACCCAGAAAACGAAGCGGGTCGTTTAACGTTGATTGCAC
>Ga0102960_1000536_pt1 | contig 14231 bp, 10 predicted proteins | sample SalPon2_B_H2O_MG_2_FD_84521 | JGI IMG/M metagenome (GOLD analysis project Ga0102960, IMG submission 84521) | Salt pond water microbial communities from South San Francisco under conditions of wetland restoration - Salt Pond MetaG SF2_B_H2O_MG | ecosystem: Environmental > Aquatic > Non-marine...
AGGAGCAGTATTTGTTCCAGTATAAGTAGACCCAATAACCATACCGCCTTCAACATCTAATTTATTTTGAGGAGTAGTGGTTCCAATACCCATATTACCTTCAACTAATAGACCATTAGCCGGAGCAGTATTTGTTCCAGAATAAGTAGACCCAATAACCATACCACCTTCAACATCTAATTTATTTTGAGGAGTAGTGGTTCCAATACCAACATTACCACCTGCATCAATACGCATACGTTCAGTAGCAGCAGCAGCAGATGTATTATCTTTAGTTGCAGTAAAAAACATCAAATCATTATTAGTCGAATCTGCATTAGGAAAAGAAGCCAATATTTTGGTGTTTTGAGCAACATTGATAACACCACCTAATGACCCCCATGAATTTCCAGGACCATACCCTTCGAATTGATGATTTGTTGTATTGTAACGAATATATCCGCCATTGGTAGATTCATCTGTAACTGACGGTCGCTGTATTGTTGTTCCATAAGGTATACGGATAGCATCAGAATAATTGATATCTAGAGCCACAGTAGGTTGTTGTATACCTAATCCCATTGGACCTTTTGCGTATAATTTACCATTGAAAGAAACGTCTTCGGCTACAAAAAGGCGAGTATTCATAGACACGTCACTGTGTAAGATGGTTTCGTCCTGAACATATAAGCGGCTATTGAAAGAAACGTCTTCGGCTACAAACAGTCTGAAATTCATAGAGACATCGCCAGCTTCAGTAATTCTCATACGTTCTACAGCATCATTAATGTTTGTACTACCGTTAGTAGCAGTAAAGAAATTTAACTCGTTATTAGTAGAATCCGCATTAGGAGAAGACGCGATAATTTTAGTATTTTGTGCAACGTTAATAACACCGCCTAATGACCCCCAAGAATCACCCGGACCAAATCCTTCAAACTGTGAATTAGTAAGATTATAACGAATTGCTCCAATATATCTATTTTTATCAACTATTTGCAAATCAACATTCTCTCTCGTTTGATATCCAGTTTGTCCGCCACCTGTTTTGATAGGACGTTCATCAGTAGTGCCAGCGGGAACGCGAATAGCATCTGTGTAACTGATATCTAATGCCATCAATGGCAATGTTTTGCCGATAGAAACATATTCTTTAACATACAAACGGCTATTGAAAGAAACGTCTTCAGCAACGAAAAGACGAGTGTTCATAGACACATCACTATGTAAAATGGTTTCATCCTGGACATACAAACGGCTGTTTAATGAAACGTCTTCAGCAACGAAAAGGCGCGTATTCATGGAAACATCACTGTGTAAGATGGTTTCATCCTGTACATACAAACGACTATTGAAAGAAACGTCTTCAGCAACGAAAAGGCGAGTATTCATAGAAACATCACTATGTAAGATGGTTTCATCCTGGACATAAAGACGACTGTTCAGAGAAACATCCTCGGCAACAAAAAGTCGAGTATTCATGGAAACATCACTATGTAAGATGGTTTCATCCTGAACGTAAAGACGACTGTTCAGAGAAACGTCTTCAGCAACGAAAAGTCGAGTGTTCATAGAAACATCGCTATGCATAATCGTTTCGTCCTGTACATATAAACGACTATTCAGAGAAACATCATCTCTTACCATTAATCTTCCATTCAGGGACATATCTTCTGCAACAATGAAAAAATAATCAGTAGTGGTAGTATTGATAATAGTATTTGTTGAATATTGTTCTACTGATAGGTTTCCATCAATTACTAAATCGTTTCCAATATACACTTTTCCATTCATAGAAACATCTCCGCCAAATATAGAATTCTCTTTCACATATAAACGTCGATTAAAAGATACATCGTTGAGCACAAATAAACGGTCATTGAACGAAACATCGTCTTGCACAATCACCTGTGTAACAATATTCTGCACATCATCATTAGAAGTATTCGAATCACGAACAAATACATTACTCAAATCAAACTGAGCTACAGTAATAGAATAACTAGCATCATATTGTGTAGTACTTCCAGAATCATAACTTCGTGTCAAAATCATAAGGCCATTGTTAATACTGTTAATCCCTACATCAGTATTTACAGCACTAGAAGACGAAAGAACTAATTGTTGTGTTTCTAATGTGACAGAATGAGAACCTTGCGTAGGAGCTTTGAACGAATAACCTTGCATATCATGTTCAACGAGAATATGCCCAGCATAAGAATTACTGTTATCACGAATAATGATACCAGCATCACCTGAACTATTGAAACGATTGCTTCCCGAATTGATTTCAATCAATGGGTTGTTTACTCGTAATTGTTGGGTAGTTACAAAAGTAACGTTTCCGCCCATTTCAACCAAATCTGTACCACCACCAACATAAATTTTATTCTGTTTACTCAATAAACTGGAAGAATAATTTCCAATATTGACTGTAACCGTTTCTTCCTGTGTTTGTGGGTTTACAGCACCAATGTTGATAACTTTGTTATTATCAGGTAAACGATTGAGAGATACATCCGCACTTTCGCTAGAACCGGCCTTTTTGATGACAGTATCTACAGTACCAATATTGGTAATCTGTGTATTATGACCAAAGTTGATATTGTTTGAATAATTCGGGTTATCACTAGTAGTTAGTCCATCGGTATAGGCATCGTAATTATTTGATAAGATAGTAGATGTAGATGGTAAAATAATACGTTCTTCTACGAATAGGCGTCTATTGAGAGATACATCACCAGCAACGTACAATCTTGTGTTCATGGATACATCACTATGTAATATGGTTTCGTCTTGAACATACAAACGACTATTGAAAGAAACATCTTCCGCGACAAATAAACGAGTATTCATGGACACATCACTATGTAATATAGTTTCGTCTTGTACATACAAACGACTATTGAAAGAAACATCTTCCGCAACAAATAGACGATTGTTCATAGACACGTCACTTTGCATGATACTGTTTTGACCTACATACAAACGACCGTCTATAGATTCTAAGTTACCAGAAATCATGAGATTACCACAAATATCTAATACGGTGTTTTTATCTCTATGAAATAGAACAGGTAAAAAGGTATATTGTATTTTACTGAAACCAACATTATCAGCGGTATCGTCAGTTGTATTGGATGAAGAAGTAATCACATCAGAAATGATAAAAGAGAAATCATCAATCATATTGATAGTTTTCAATTGATTTTGTGTATGGTTCAACCGTTTTGACATACCGGATGAATTCAATATGCTATCCGGTACAATTTCCCAATATGATGCGGATGGACCAAAACGAGTATAAGCAAATATTCCATTATCACCAACAACCACAATATTGTTTTCGTTATGTATGAATACGCTTCGTAATATTACGCTAGTTCCTAAGGAAGTACCAGTACTTATTGTTATATTTGTCCAATTTGTACCATCACTAGTATAAGATATGATATTATTGCCGACAGCAATTACAAAAGTATCATTGTATGCGTGCACATTATAATATGTATACGATGAATTTTTATAATAAACAGTAGATGCATTCGAAACATTTACTTTCAATATACCGTTGTTACCCGCATAATAAATATAATTACTACTACTCGAACTGTTGGTTATATTCATATTACTTGATATAGAGGATTCAGAGAAAGAGCTAATCTTATAAGTATCGCCATTGAGCTGTGTAGAGAGACTAGCAATCGGTATATCAAAATAACGAATTTGTTTGGTATATGTGTCCACCGGGTCACCATCAGGGTCATTATATTTATATGCGATGAATATGCGCAAATTATTATTGTATTCTTTCATTTCAATAGAATTTGCATCTCTGTAAGTATTATCAGTAACAGTAGTGCTACCAGATTGATAATATTGCATTCTGAACCAGGTTTGTCCTCCATTGTTAGTATAAAATAGGTAAGAGGAATTACCAGCAACAATGCCATATTGAGTATTGTACATAAATGCAGCGTTAAAATTCACTAATATATCATCAATACCAGTATTATTACTGTAAATATTTGATTTATTCCATGACACACCACCATTATTGGTATAATATAATATTTGTGTAAAGGTAGGGTCCGTGTTTGGTAAGTTTTTCAACTCAGAAGGTGTACCACACGCAATACCATATTGTGTATTGGAACTAGAAAATGATACATTTAATATCTCGAAATTTACTTCAGCAACTGTATTGATTTCACCATTAGAAATACGAGTAGGTCCATTAATGTCAACTACATATTGTTCAGTAACCGGCATGTAAGTATTGATACCTAAAGTCGAAATATATTTTGCTTTGTTATTACTAGACAATACCATTTGGTTATGAACGTAATTACCACATATATCGCTTACTCCAATCAAATTCATAGGTCTTGTTGTATCATATGGATATAAGCCTCCAGCATAGGCTGCTCCTTCTAGACGAGTAGCTGGTATCAAACGCATAAAAGTGGTAGCACTGGGGTCTTTACCTATACCAGCGATAGCAGTTCCCTGTAAAATATCAGAGTTATCGTATACATTATAAAGTAATGTGGAATTGGAATTATCATAAATAGTTAATGTTTCGTTGAAAAGTATATTTGTTGAAATATCTCTTTCAGGAGGAGTAAAATCTAATAATGTGTTTAGTTTTACTAAACCGGAGTTGAATACTATTTCACCATTATTGGAATCAATTTCCACATAACCACCTGATGCATGTAATTCCACACGTCCTTCGGTAGAAAGAGTGGCAGTTTTGTTATCTAATAAAAAATAACCACCAGAACTGTGTAAAATGTATTGCCCACTAGAATCTATATTGATATTGCCGTTGTTTCTATCAATATGTGTGTATGAACCAGAAGTATCCATAATAAATCCACCAGATGTATTCATAATAATATAACCAGACGAATCTACCTGTGTTTTCATAATATCCATATAAATGGTACCACCTGATGTATCAATCTGATGATATTTGGAAGAAGATGATATACCATAAGAAGTATCCATATGTAAATAACCTCCTTTGGTATACCGAATCATAGCATCTGGAGAATTTGAAATATTTGTACTAGAATCGTTGAAAAAATAAATGTTTGTTATATCATTACTTGCATCCATAACTAGACCACGTTCATTGATATTTTGCCCTAATATGTTACGAATATAGTCGTTTTTGCTTTCAAATGTAATAATTTCTGTTTCACCTGATACGGTACCAGTAACATTGAAAATAGTTTTCGGTTTTAAAATATTCAGACCAACATAACTAACATCACCATATAAAAATGCGTGAGTAGTATCGTCTGGTCTTGCTGGAAAACTATTGCCAGTATTTACAAATGTATTACCGCCAAAGAAAATTTTGTTATTTGAATAGATGTTTTTATTTACATATAAATCTACCGCGGTATATATGCTGTTACTTGCAATGATATTGACTCCTGCAGATAAATCTACTGAAACTTCGAACGTACCGTTCAAATATTGGTAAATAGGTTTGGTAGAACGAGAAATGAATTGTTCTGCAACAATAGTACTTGCATTAATAACATTATAATCGTCCATTTTAGAAATACCTCCATATTGTTTCCAGGAATTATTAGACATATTTTGTGTATATTATACAATTACTGTGTATTTTATTTGATACGCTTTTAACGATAATTGCAATCGTATTTACTAAATCAACAATAAATAGATTTGTCGTGTCATAAATAAAGTGTATCTGAGAACATAAAAAAAAGAATAAAAGTCAAAAATTGACAATAATTTTTAATGTTAGAATAATTTCAATGAAAAGAAAAGTAACTATAATAAATTACTGAAAATGCCAATTGATATTAATTTAGATAGACGATTAAGGGTGACCTGGTGTAAATACCAAAACATATTGACTGACATAAATAACTATCATTACAAAAAAGTTTACTTTAAAGAGGCCATCTACGAAGGAAAGTGTGATTCTCAATGGGATGCTGAACAATTATTGAAACAGGAAATTCGAGAAATAGAACAAAAACGGCGCAAGGAAATGAATGAAATTTACAAACAGGTAAAGGCAGAAAGGAAGGCCAAAGAAGAGGCAGAAACAAAAAGACTTGAAGAAGAAAAGAATAGACGGTCTGAAAAAAGACGTATATTGAAGGAGCAACAGAAATTGAAACAAATTGTTAATCCAGTTGTACCCAGACGTTCTTCTAGAATTCAAAATAAGGAAACAACCATGTAACAACAGACAAATGGATATATAAATATTATTCTAAATATACGTACAAAAATAAAAAAAAGATAACAGAATTGTGTTATCTTTTTTTTTTGAAAGCAAAAATGATATTTATTTTTTGTTGTTTTTAAGAGTGTATTGTTTTGAATGATATTTAGAATTCACGAATTTTTTCAATATAGTTTCATTTTTGATAAATTCATCAACAAAATTTTGATAAAAGTTGCGAAATTCATCTCTTTTAGATTTCATTTCATCGATAGAAAACCATTTTATTTCTATTTTTTCAAATAATTTTGTTTCATTCAATACATTTTTATCCATATGTTCCCACAAAAAACGATGATTTTGATTGTAATATAATGGTAAGTTTTCATCATAAGGCAAATAAAATAAATGTACATGATATTTATCAAAAGACATTTTGTGGAAACCACCATTTTTTTTGATAGTGGATTTTAACTCTTTTTTATTACCGAGGAATCCGGTTAATTCTTCGCTACCTTCTCTCAATGCAGCCTGATAAATAGTTTCTCCAGGGTCAACGCGCCCTCCAAAATCTGACCAACCTTTTGCACTATCTTCAAGTTCATTTTCCTTACCAAATAAAAAATAGAGTTTTTTATTATGTATTGTAATTGGTAAAATACTTGCTGCAACCATTATATAAATACCTCATATTATAATTCAATACGCTTTATATCTGAATTAGAATTGTTTTCATCTAAATATGTTTCCTCACTATTATGTGCATTTGTATGGACATAGCTACTTATGTTTTCGTAAAACTGAATAACAGAAGGGTTAGTTTGAATTTTTTCATAATTGAACGCAGATAAATACAGTCCATCTAGTGATTGAACTCGAGATAATGCGACATACGTTTGACCATATTCAAATACACTGTTGCCAACATCAATTTCAGCGAATTGTAAGGTGGCACCTTGAATTTTATGAATAGTTAACGCCCATGCTAGACAAAGAGGAATTTGAGCAACAGAAAGAGTGGGATATTCTTCAGATTGCCATGTATGTGGGTGCATATGTTTTACAACGCCATTTGAAAATTTCACAACAGGTATTTTGATACCGTTTTGAATAACAATATCTACAATTATTCCTTGTGACCCGTTACAAATAGAATTATCCATATCCAGATTAACTGTACACATGACAGCAGCCCCAACCTTTAAATGTAATTTTTGGATACATGGACTATTATTTATCAGTTGATTGATTTCATATTCTGTTTCATTTACAGATAAGTCATTGCATGCAGAAAGTAATGCGATTGGGATATTTTTTCCACTATCAATATAGGTAGTATTGTTTTTTGTAGTAATAACATCAAATATATTGTCTTCAGAGTATAATTTATTAAACATCATATTGTTTATATAATCAACTTTTGAACGCAGTGGAAACAGTTTGGTAGGGATACAACCATTATGTTTTTCAGAATCAAATTCAGCGTTCATTCTATTTTGTAATACAGCACAGCTATTTTTACTGATTTTCCCTCTTCTTATCCCTTGTAAAATCTTAGTATATAATGCATCAGTTTGACGAAATATAGTTTTAAGTTCAACACTACAATTCAATGGGAATACATCGGACCAGATATCAGACTCAAAACAAAATCTATAAGTATCTTTTTCTCCTACTGTTCCTACGGGTGGTAATTGACAAAAATCACCACTAAAAATTACTTGCATTCCGCCGAAAGGACGACTATCTTTTTTGAATATACGTGCAATTTCTTCAATAATTTCAAATACTTTTTTAGATAACATACTGACTTCGTCTAATATAAGAATATTCGTTCGTTTCCAATTTTTTTTTGCATTTCGATTACTAATTACACGATTTATGATGGTTTCTTTATCACCTTTGGCTAGTTTTATACCACTCCATGAGTGAAGTGTTCTTGCGTTGCAATTTAATAAAATAGCAGCACAACCAGTCATTGCACACACCTGTAATTTATGCGATTTGAGATTAGAATAATGTATAAAATATTGAATAAGTTTTGTTTTACCGGTTCCACCAGGACCAGTAAGAAATAGATTTTTACCCTGCTTATACAATTCATAAGCTATTTTTTGCTCGCTTGACAATATAGATACATCTAATTCTTCAACTATTTCTTTTATTTCTGGAACATCAGTACCATGTGTTTGTTTAAGATGTTCCTTTTTAGTAGTAATACTTTTGAAAATATTGATTTGTTTTACTGATGACATATTATAACGTACAAAATATTTACTTTATAATATCAATTTTATGATGAGAGTTATTCATGTTCTACTTCCAAACAAAACGAAAAATCTAATCCGTTCAAATCAACAGGTATTCCATCTTCATTCAATAGAGAAACATTAAATTTTTGGAGGTCAACTTTTCCAGTATAACATCTAACATCACTAGTTAGTAATCCATTTGATTTATTTGCTGGTAATATTGAACCATAAGGATATGTATGTTTATCAATGGCAACTCTAGCAATGACATTTTTATTTATAAAAGAAGAAAATAAAGGGCTAACAAAAGAATTTTGGTTTCCTTTATTAAATTCTTCGATTGCTAAATACAAATACTTTGTACCATGCAAATTAAGAAAATGCTCGCTAGTTGTAGTAGAGGTAGTGACTGTATAATTAGTATTACGAAACCCTAATAACCAACCTAATTTAGATTTAAATCTAGATTTGTCACTTGTACCAGAACTGTTAATATCAAAATGTATTTTGACTGAGCCAGTAGAAACAACAGTTGTTCTAGCATTATTTGTTACAGTGAAAGTCAACCCTATACCTGCACTAGTTAACGCGTTGTTCAATGCGGTAGTCAAAGAAGAATCTGTATAATTACCATCAGATATGGTTATTATTGTTTCGTTACCAGAAACAATAGTTTTGAAGTAATTATTTCCTAAGTTTGCTGATATATTGTAAAAAGACATAGGGACTTCGATATTTGTCACGTTGATAGTTCTTACTTCATTGACTCTTTCCGGTAAATTTATATTATAATTAGAAACATGGTTCAAATTTGCTAATAAATCAGCATTACCATTAGTTGTTTGGATAGTATTATTGTATTCGTCTCTAAATTTTGAATCAATATTAACATATTTATGTTTACTTTGTTTATGTACATTATTCATAACCATATGACTACCATATTGTTTTGTATTCGGTTCTAAAAATATACTATGTTTATTATCAAATGCACTCATTATATATAATATATGATAGTATAAATTATATATACAAAACATTTATTTGACTATATCGCGCAATCTTAATTTGCCATCTTCTTTATATTCTTTTCTTTTTTTGCGACAATAATTTCTTTGTCTTCATCATTATTTTCCATACCTTCTCGGTTCATCGTTTTGAGCATTGTATTTACAATCAACATACTAAAGAAGATTATCAATAAGATAGTGAGATAAAGATTCAAATCGAATTTCATTATATACATTAATGATAAAATATTATTTGTAACATGAAGAACATTTTTGTTTGATGTTCTCAGACAAAGAAAATCGTTTTTGTTCGGAAAGTTGATATTTTTTTATGTAATCTACATTATTCGGTATTTGAATAGTAGGGTAGGAAGTAGCTGAAGTTGAATTTGTATGTGTATTTTTACTAAATACCATTTTCATATTCAAAAATTGATAGCCGCTTTGTATACTATTATGTAGAATATTATTAAATGAATCAACTATATAAATGCAGATTTTGCGTAAAAAGTTACAAAGAAAAGTTCAATTATGACCGTCATGTAAGCGTTTGTAAATATTTGTCGCAACCAGAAAAAGTACAATTAAGTGACCTGGATATAAGTCAGGAACAAATCCCAGGTAACTTTGAACTATTTCAATTAGTGAAACATTTATCATTTCGTTTAGATAAATTGGAAAAAGAGAATCAGATGTTGCGACAACGACAAAACAAGAAAAAAAATGTATTAGAATGGTTGAATAATGGGACAGAAGAGAAGCCTATTATTACATTTGAAAGATGGTTAGTAGATGAAATACAACCAGGTATATCTGCATTGTTAGATACCGTATTCAAAAAAGATTTGGTATCGGGTGTATCTAGTTTATTTCAAAATTATTTTGAAAATAATCGCAATAATAAATATCCGATATGCTGTTTTACAGATAAACAAACAACATTTTATGTTTATGATAAGGTGGATTCAGATATTAAATGGAAATCAATAACAAAGGATATATTAGATAAATATATAGAACATATTTGCCATCAGTTTGTGATAGTATTTCTCAAAGAATGGTGCGAACCAAATCAGGAGCATATTGCAACTAAAGAAAAATACAAAGAAATGTATGCAGAATATTATCAAAAAATCTTAGGCGGTACAACTTCAAAAGAAATACAATATTCTAAAATCAAACATACTTTGCAAAGTTACTTAAAACATAGCATAAAAAATATCGTGGAATATGAATGTGAATAAAAATTGACGAATATATTCACATATATTTTTTTTCAATACAAACTAAATGTCAGAACATATTCCTCCAACCTATTTATCTACTAAGAACCATCATGAACGAGATGATGATATATCATTTGAGGAGGGCCCCCATATTTACACTGTATGTGGTGACCGCGGTGGGTTCACTTCTGTTACTACTTGGAATCACAGTCATTTTGCTGATTTTGATGCGGACGGTGCTATCGCAAAAATTATGAAAAGTAAAAAGAAAAATGACCCGTCTTATAAATATTATGGTATGAATGAAGAAGACATCAAAAGGATGTGGGAGGAAAAGCGTGATACCGCTGCATGTGCTGGTACAAAAATGCATAATGATATTGAATATTATTATAATAAAGAACCAGTTACGAATGATAGCATTGAATTCCAATATTTCAAAAACTTTTTAAAGGATTTTCCAGAGTTGAAACCTTACAGAACAGAATGGATGGTTTATTACGAAGAATTGAAATTGTCAGGTTCTATTGATATGACCTACGAAAATCCGGACGGTTCATTACAAATATATGATTGGAAACGCTGTGAAGAAATAAAACATGAAACTTCTTTTGGACAATATGCAAAAACACCCTGCATTTCTCATTTACCGGATACAAATTTTTGGCATTATGCATTACAACTGAATGTGTATAAAACTATTTTGGAGCACAAATATGGAAAGAAAGTTACCGATTTATATTTGGTGTGTATGCATCCTGCAAACCAATACAAGAATTATCAACGCATCAAAGTGCCTTTTCTAGATAAAGAAATGAAGGAATTAGTGCAATTGAGATTAGCTCAAGTAGAAGAACAGACAAAAGGTAAATAAATATTAGCAAAACTGAAAGGGCATAAAAAAAAGATATTAATAGAATTAGACAATGAACAATATCGTAAGTAGGTTTAACTTTGCTTATGCAAAATTTGGTAGAAGACCTTTTTTCGTTATAACAACCACAATTGTAACAATGAATATGCTATATTTCAGTCGTAAGTATGTAAAGCAAATATTAAATCATTGTAGAGAATATTTTTTTCCAACGCCAATTATAAAAAATATATTGACAAAATCTGAAGAATACGCAGAAGAGCGAAAAAAGGACTTTTTGCCTTATTATAATAATAATAATAATACGAACAATAATAATGAAAATATTACAAATGAAGTCTACAATCGAGATTTATTCAAGAAGGCCATTGAAAAAGAAGATAATGAGTTAGAAAAGGTATGGAGACGTAGAATGTTATTTGAACCTACACCTCGTGGTAATGTATATATGTATTATGACATTTTCAAACTAGGGTTTGCCTATTATTCTGATGTGAATAGTTTACCTTATTCCATATTGAATGCGGTAGCTATGAAATATTGTAAAATATTCAAATGTAACGACTTTTTTATAGACCAAAACGTCATAACTGATAAAAACAAAGAATCGCCTTTGATAAAAATACTTCACATGGAAGAAAAAAAGAAGAAATCAGGGGATGGTAAACAAATATCAAAAGATATATTGAAAGATGCACCATTTATAAAGTTGAAAAAAAATGAATCCAAAATGACCTGTGGAAACAAAGAAACTGATAAAAAAGAAACAGAAGATAAATCAAAGACAAATATTACAAACAAATTCATTAACAAAGGGAAAATATATAATATGACGGTGTTGAATAAACCAACCAAAAAAACTAGTGAAAACTTTACCTCTCCACTGTTAGATAATTTATCACAAGAACATGATTTACAAAAAACAGTAATGAGTTATAAAGAGTATAAGAATCTATTGGATAATATTACTTATGGATAATTTTTTGTTTCCATTCGGCAAAACCTATGCTTTTATCTATTTGAAATGACATTCCTAAATGGTCTTTGGCAATTTCAAATGCTTTTTTTTCTTTTTCTGTGAAGCTATTTACATATTCAGTTTCGAGTTCTTCTTGAGTGTATTCTTCGATAGGTTTTGTTAATTTTGTCATAATGATAAAATAATATGAATTAAGTATATTATTTTATTTGAAATCAATTTTATTAATTGAACCCAGCAAACGGTTGTTTGCAAACAGAAGCAGGTACAAATTTTACATCATTTTCTGTGCATGCTTTATTCAACTCTTCTGTATATTTGCTGCTAGATTGTATTAAATATGTTTCGTCGGGTTTTGTTATATTATTTTCGTTTGGACTGCACTCATTGCAACAACTAATTGTATTATTTGTATCAATAGAAGTTGTTGTACAATTAATACATTCCTTCTTTTTACGAGCAATGAAATCTTTTTGAGAATTTGTATTGTTATTATTGTCAGGTTTGACAGTGTTACATTGACTATTACAATAACGGGTTTTTAACATACCTCGGGTACTTAAGGAAGAGGATTTGACTATATTGTTATCGTTCATACAAATGGTTTCATTTTGAACAATAGGGTTTTCATTACCAGTTTTGCAACATCCCCCGTGGCCACGTAGGTCAGGGCCATTTCTCAAACCACGAACTAATGTTCGTGATAAAGAAGTTTGACCAACATAACCTTGGTTGCGTCTAGTACCATTCAATGAAAAGCCACCTGTATTTACACTCATATTATTGTATTTTGTTTCAGATTTTCTTTTTAATACGGCTAATGACATGTGAAATATATAATAGCCGTATATTTTATTTGTTTAATTAGAACTGTTTGATGTATCCACCTAAACCAATACCGCCCGCAACAGTAAGAGCTGCAGCAGTTGTAGATGTTGCAGCAGTTGTAGATGTTAATGCTAAATCTGCAGTCTTATCTAAACCTGAGCTATTGATTTGTGTTTGGATGTTGCTAGTTACACCGTTTAGATAACTCATTTCAGTAATAGATACATTTTCTACAGCCGGCTCTATAATAAACCATGTTCCCATATTTCCATGATTAGCACATTGGAAGAATAGCTTTGTTGGCATATCATTTGTTACTGCGATGGATACAGATGCTCCTGCACTTCCAGCTGTTCCAGTCGTGGTTACTCCAGTTGTGTAGCCGGTGTTCTTGTTTGCATCATAGTAGAACAACAATGGATGTCCACTATTTGTACTATCCGACATATCGAATGTATATGTATAACCAACTCTCAATGTGAGATGAGGAGCTTCAATATTATCAATGAAATAAGTACTAGATGAACCAGTACCATTGTAAATATGTGCAGATGTTTTTGAGCCAACTGTTACAGTGTATGATGTTTTCATAGAGTAGGCATCAACAATGGATTTTTGTGCAATAGCGTTGGTGGGTAGAGTGATTGTTCCGGTTGCAGTCAAATTTGTTACACCGGTAAGAGCACCAGCAGACATTGTTGCAGTACCATCAGTGATAGATGTACCCTGAACTGCTGCAGAAGATGTGATAGAATTATTTACAATCAAACTACTATTGAAAGATACATCTCCTGCTACATATAGTGTGCCACTCATCTCGACCTCACCTGTAAATGTGTTGCTACCAACACCACCTGAAATAGCAG
>Ga0102960_1000541_pt1 | contig 14162 bp, 24 predicted proteins | sample SalPon2_B_H2O_MG_2_FD_84521 | JGI IMG/M metagenome (GOLD analysis project Ga0102960, IMG submission 84521) | Salt pond water microbial communities from South San Francisco under conditions of wetland restoration - Salt Pond MetaG SF2_B_H2O_MG | ecosystem: Environmental > Aquatic > Non-marine...
CGAACTTGAAATGGGGGTGCAGTAATGACTTATGAACAATGCGATTATCCAATAGGTGTAAATGAAATATCAATTTTGTTGGGAGTAAAACCCTCAACTGTTTCTCAATGGGGAGTTCGTAAGAACTTGCCTAGCCCCGACGCATTAGTCGGTGGTGGTAACACAAAGTTATGGAGAATAGAATCTATATTAAATTGGGCTTCATCTACAGGCAGAAACAATAATAATGTAAAAGATTGTGAACAAGCATTAAATGTAATCCTTGCAGATATGATGTCAATGAGTGAAGCTCAAGTAACGTCAGCTCGTTGGGATAGACTATCAGATGATTGGAACAGTTACAGACAAAATATGGGACTAGAAACATATAGCAAAGATGTCTATAGAAATCTAGGTTCTTATGATGAGGAGGAGTAATGAATAGAGCTGAAAGACGTGCGATGAAGTCTAAAAAGAAAAGACGATATACAGGTTTAAGTAAAAAACAAGTTCTTACACCCGATATAATCGACAGATAATCAACAGATAAATAGGGGAAAACAAAAAACTTTTCCCCTATAAGTAGAGTAGGAGGCAAAATGGAAAACTTTCATTTAGATAGTGGATATGATACTGAGGGTAATTACGCACCTCATTGTCGTGAATGTCGTGAAAATGGCTATGACAATACAAGAGAGTTCGTAGACTTGTGTAACGATTGTCAAAATAGAAACATTAACAGAAGTTTCTTAAAAGAAAGACAAAATGCAGTTCAAAACTATATTGTTGACAACTCTTAATAAATTTACTAAGCTAGTTTTAATGAAACTATACAAAGGGATTATAAACAAAAAACCCCTCAGTAAAGAGGGGCTTTTCGGTATAACCAACAAAGAGGGAGACAGATATGAACTTAGAAAGTTCAAACGAATCCGACTATAAGAATACTTTAGCACACGCATTGGAATTAACCCAAGCATGTGCAGAGGAAATCGGCTACATGGTCGAATCAGATGATGATGATTCCAAAGTTTCTTATTGGGAGGAATATCCAACTGATATTCATAAGTTTATGGAACTTATGGATAGAGTTGACCAAGTTTCAAGAGCAGTCAGAGAAATAAAAGCTGACATGAAGTTGAAACTCGTAGACTCTTTTGGCGACCAAGCCGTAAGAGTTGGTAACAGAATAATCGTAGGAAAGAAAAGTAAAACTTGGAAACCTTACGATAAGAATAAAGTAATGGATTATGTAGGCGATGATTGGAAGTTAGTCGTAAATCCTACATTTAGAACAACAGGTATCAAAGCACTCGTTGAACAAAGAGGTCAAGACCCAAAGGTTATTTTTGAGTCTTTATTTGAGCAAGTAGAAAATGATACTGTAACAATTCTTCCCGAAATGAAAGCACCAAAATATTTACAAAAGCTGAATGACGGGGAAATAAAAGAATTAGGAAAGGGGTAACACATGCCTCATAATGTGGAAACAATGTTTAGTGCAGTAGAAACTCCGTGGCACAGATTAGGTGTCGTAACGGATAGTGCATTAACAAGTAGCGAGGCTATCGTCCAAGCAGGACTTGATTGGAACGTTAGCGTCAGACCTTTAGTTACCTTTGGTGGCGACGGGCAAACAGGGGGTAAGTTAATAGACGTACCCGACAACTATGCAACTGTAAGAGATTCAGATGAATCCGTGCTAGGTGTAGTTGGTAAAAGATATGAGCCAATTCAGAACTTAGAATGCTTTAGTTTCTTAGACAATGTCCTAGATGACTATTCAGCTAAGTATGAAACAGCAGGAGCATTAGATAACGGCAGAATTATTTGGGTACTTTTAAACCTAGGTAAAAATGTTGTAGTCGGTGACGATGTAACTGTTCCTTACTTGCTAATGACAAACAGTCATGACGGCTCGACTTCAATTAAAGCTTTGACTACTCCTATTAGAGTTGTATGTCAAAATACTTTATCACTTGCATTGGGTAACCATAAGAGTAGTTTCTCTTTTAGACATACTCAAAATGTTAGAGGTAGAATTGAACAGGCAAGAAACTCTTTGGAATTGTCATACAGTTATATTGACGGATTCCAAGAGGAAGTAGAAAGATTAATAGAACAACAGGTAACTGATGACCAATTTAAGACATTAGTAGAGACAATAATGCCTGTTGCAAAGGTTAATGATGACGAAACTAACCTTCAACTTGTCGCTAGACAACGACAAGCACAAGAAGATATTGTTCAGAAATTCAGAACACCCGAATTTGCAGAACATAGTGAAACTGCATGGGCAGGATTGAATGCTATGAGCAACTATGAACTTTGGGACGCACCTGTTCGTAATGAGGAAAGAGAAATAAGAATAGCTAAAAAGACTATTCAACAAAATCAAACTCCTAATACAAACATTTTGCATAGATTATTAATCGGACAGAGGTATGAAAATATTTGAACATTATATAGCTAATTGTGTCACTTGTGGTCAAAGAATCACAACTGATAATCATGGAATGAGCGAACAACAACCTTTATGGTTAAAAGCTTATGGTGGTTACGGAGATATGGTAGATAACTTCGGAGACCACGATGACGAAACTTTGAACATGATTCCTTTTTGTCATAAGTGTGGGCATAGAATTGTCAGACTTATGGGTAAAGGGGTAATTGATTATATTGACCCTTTGTCTACTACTTCTCATGTAAGACCTTATAAGGCTATGAAAGGTAGAGATGATGTCGTAAGTTGGTGGCATTTTGGTTGGGATAATGTAGTCCTGCGAGGCTACATCTCAGCCATGTGTCATTACTTTCGTATAGGTGGTTTTAAATATTCGTGGGGTGTATTCATGCATTTGTTTCATTTACAGAATTGGGATTCTCTTAATAAATCTGTTAAGGACTTCTATCCTACAAAGTATAAAGTGTCATTTATAAGAGTACCAAAGAGATTTGGTCTCATGATACAACGTAAAATTCAAAAGGAGGGTTTTAAATGGTATTAACTACCAAACAAGAATGGATAACTATAGTTAATTGGCTAAAATTAAGATTTACGTCAATTAAGTGGAACGACGCTGAAATAAGAAGTTTGTACGAGGACTATAAGAATATAGACCCCGAACATATTTGGGGAGCAAGTCAACTATGCTATCAAAACAACACAGAATTTATGTCATCAGCTAAGTTGATGTCGGTTGTTAAAGAATTGCAGAGAGCTCCTCAAACTAACAAAGCCTTAACCATGGGCGATGTTTTAAATAAAAACAAAGGTGGTCTTTTAGACTATCTAAAGGCAAACAACTATGAATCATTTGCTCATGCAGTTTTTGACGCAAAGATAAAAAGGTTGAGGAGTGGTAAAGCTGAAAAATGTGAGACAACTCATTGGGATTTAGAAGCACCTTACGAAACTCAAAAAGAATTATGGTTACAAGAGTTCCCTACTGAGTGGACGATAGAATACTTAGAGAGACGCAGAGATAAACAAATAGCAGGAGAAAATAATGGCTAGTAATAATACAATTACCTTAGTTGGTAACATATTAGAGCCCGAAGTTAGAACTACCCAATCGGGTAAGACTCTAGTTAAGGCTCGAATGGTCGTCAAAACTTATGGCGACGCAGACGACATGTGGGTTAACATAACTGCATGGGAAAAATTGGGCGAAAACTTTGCTCAAACTTTCCAAAGTCAAACAAGTAAAAGTATCAGAGTTGGTGTTACAGGTAGACTCATGGAAGAGAAATGGGAAGACAAGAACACAGGACAAGAGAGAAAATCTTTTTCCGTAACTGCTGATAATATTAGTGTGATGTTGGATTACCAGACTGCTGGTGGAATACAATATTCTGGAGAAGCAAAGCAAGAATCAACTTATGGTGGGGACAATGTCGCCATGGCTAAGGATATTCTTGGTGCAACAGAAAGACCACAAGTAAGAACTGATTACGCACCAAACGAAGCACCTTTTTAATCATGAGCCCAAAACAAATTATATCGCAAGAGTTAATTGATTGGGCTAATGATGACGAATTGGTTGAGGAGAGGGACGATGTTAAATACGTACAACAGCCCTTTGTTACTGACGACGTAACTCTCCCTCAGCCAAAGGGTGTCAAAGATGAGCCAACAAATCAAATGGAAGTTGTACAGAAATTATTAACTATAAATGGTGCTAATGGAGTTTGTCATAGTGAGTTTATGAAAAACTATATAGCAAGATTTGGAGCATTAATATGGACTCTACGACATGAACACGGGTGGGTTATTGATAAAGAGTGGTGTGAGGACGAATCTCATAATCATAAATCAAATCAATACAATTACATACTTAGAGGAGTAGATAATGGAATATAAGTTACTTAACGACAAAGATAAAATAGCGATTGCAAATAGACAGGTTAAGGAAATGGAAGCACAACACTTTGCCTTTCTTTTATTAGAGCCGTCTAAACTGCAACAAAATGCAGAGCATACACAATGGGCAAGTCAGTTGCTTAATATAGAACAACAATTAGAACGATTCAAGAAAAATATATTTAAGTTAGGTCTTTCTTTAGATGAGGAGTTATGACAAGTAAATCATATTGGGTAAAGTTTAAGAATAAAGACTATAAAGAAAATCCAAATTTGCTAATTGAACTGCTAGAATATGAGCATAAGTTCGCTGAGATAAAGGATAATTATGAGAAAACTGACTGAATTACAAATTGAAGAACTCCAATCCTTTGGTTACATGGTTAGAAATAACGATGATATCAAGAATATGGAAAAAAAATTAGAAAAGAATGCCAAGGACAACAAACCTTTGAGCATTAAATTACCTAGTAAAGACTTAGTTGATGTTGAAAAATCCATTGACGCAGAGGACTTTAGTTACTTAGATGAGTTAGAAACATGAGCGAAAACGAAACTATTTTAAAGAAAATTAGGCTATCAGATATAAAAACTGCTGATAAAAACCCCAAAGACCATGATGTCGGTGCTATATATCAAAGTATGAAACGCTTTGGATTTGTAGCATTCCCTTTAGTAAACTCGACAACAGATAAGCTATTAGCAGGACACGGACGTTTAAAAACTCTACACATGATTAAAAGTGAGGGAGAGTTTGTACCTGCAAACATTGAAGTAGCTGACGACGGAGAGTGGTTAGTACCCTGCTTATATTCAGCAACAATAGAGAATGAAGCCGAAGCACAGGCATATCTTCTTGCTGACAATAGATTAGTTGAGATAGGTGGTTACAATAACTTGGATTTATTGGACTCATTACAGGAAGTTATCAAAGAAACAGGGTCATTAGACGGCACAGGTTGGGACTTAGACTCAATTGAGGACATCATAGCTGATATGGAAAGAAGTTCTTTTGAAGTAAGAGAGTACGGGGACAATTCCGTAGAGGACGAAACAACAGTTCAAATAGCAGTTGGTCGTTATAAATTTAAAATAGATGTCGAAAGTTTTTACGAGTGGGAAGAAACAGTTAAATCTCAAACTCAAACATCAGAAGTCAATGAAATAAATGATTGGATAAAAAATCAATTAGGCTTGACATAGCCAAAAATCTTGCTAGTCTTAATACTGTAAAGAGATTACATTCACATGTAGCCTCCTTTCTTTTAGTATAGGACTGCGAGGGTCTGGGCAACTAAACCCTCAAAGTTCATAAAACAAATCCACTAAATAAAAATGAATTAGAGAAATTAGTGGAAACACGTCGCCACGTCTGACAATGAGGTCGGACACAACTTCGGTTACTACAAAAATCTTATATTTATTGCCTTAATAGGCTTATCTAAATAAGTGATGTCGTAATTTTAACGAAGGGCGAATCCTCTGGCGAAGCTATATCTTTTAGTGTTTTTGCCTTTAAAAGCCTAATAATTCGTACCCAAGATAAAAACCTTTTACCATCTGAGATTCTTTTAAAAAGCCTATAAACATTGACTTGATGTTGCGTCTTCTCCTCTTCCCTGCAGAATTGCTTCGAGCATGTGAACATCTCTAAATAGATTTATTAAGGGAGATAACTTAGTCTCGTTGCACTCTGTATATTCGACATCACTTTATCGTAAATACACTATATATAGTAGGTTGATGTCAAAACTGATGTCCAAACTCATTTTGAATACACTTCTCCCCCGTCTTGCCGTTAATAGATTTATCTATATCTTAATACATTGTGGAAACACAGAAGAATGGCAGGTTCGGAGCGAGTTTCGACATCATATTACTGAATAATAACCCTAAAGATATGAGTTCATTTTCATCGGGAGTCTTGGGAAAATATCTTGAATCTCTTTTAGGACTAAAAACACCCTAAAAGAAGCTAAATAAATTTGGACATTAAGGAAGCCAGAGAGCAGAAAAGGGTGCCTGATGGCGAAAAAACGGTGAAACTTGAAATTCAGTTTGGACGCACCTCTCCCCCGTCGTGCTACCCAAATGCCTAACAAACATTTTAGTAGGGTATGGCGTCCCATTCAGCGGGTCTAAACCAAAATGTAGATTCGGGTATCCCTTTCTTCTCCCTCTACATTACATGGTCTTCTCCTTAGCACCCGTGGGGGGAATCGAACCCCCCAATGCTACCGACTAGCTACGGGTTGCTGATTGGACTATTCGTCCATGTCCCTAAGGTCAGGGAAATACTTTCGTACATCCTTTTTAGGGTTTGGACCGTCAGACCTAAACAATGCTATAAGGTATATAACAGTGATAGGCACGACAACGCCAATCATAAACAGGCTTAACAATTAAGCCTCCTTCCTGGCTTGGTCTAAGCCATTGATTAGTGAAGGGATTACTTCACTTCTGGAAACGAATCCAGACCTTACACCAAACTTGTTGGTGTTTAGCAATCTATGAGCTAATTTCTTATACTCATTAGAGTTTGCACAGATAAACATATGTAACTGTTTACCTAATCCTTTTGATATAGCATCGAACATGTCAGCTTTTTCAAGCCTACTAAGTACTACAACAAAGTCGTAAGTAGCTTGGATATATTCCAATCTACTCATGAGACCATCTTCATTCATATTACTACGAAAGAATCTGTGCTCAATAGTGTATGGGTTCTGAAAGCTCAGAGCCGAATACCTATCTCGCCTGTCATCATACTTAGTTGAAGCTACAGCAAGTAAACTGTTAGTTGCATCATCACGATGTGGCAAGTTACGTTTTGCCCATGAGTTTTCTGCTCTACCAGCTATCCAGTTGAACCAATCTTTCTGATTAGTCCAAAGGGATTGATATAGCTTTAACAATAACCATGTCTGAGTAGTTGTGTAATATGACTTGGGTACATGTATATGCATTCCTGCAGTACTTGCGTTCCAAGCATAGAACCCTTTGTTTTGAGTAGCATTCCAATTTAATTGTTGGTGTGCTTTCAATGTCAAAGGTTGAGTAACAAACTCAACACCATGATTCAAAGAACCATCAGTCTTCGCAATTACTAGTTGCGTGACAACATCATCAATGTCATTCCATAGACAAGGAATGTTACGGTGAAAGTCCATAATGGCTTCCTCAGTAGCTTCATGTCTATCGAGTTCATGTTCGTTATCGTTGATATGTTCTACTTCCAACTCTACTCCCATAGGAATAAAGCCTTCAGTTGCTTTTACAATTGAAGGTAGATAATCTACACCATGGTCACTTCTAGTAGTGTCGAAATAAATTTCACCACTGCTTTCACGTGTCTTGGCATGTATATACCTAACTTCTGGTTTATGTGAGTAGTTTTGAATAGTGAGGTTCATCCCACTAAAGCAATCCACAATACACATAGTTTCTCCTTTATTTAGTATGTATTACATTGACGTAGTAATACTTAACGGGTACTAGTACCTGTCTCCCCCCACAGTTATATAGGGGGAGGTGAGATACTAGCTATCTCGTCTTTGTCTATTTTCTAACCATCTTCCTTCAGCTGACTCAGTTAATGGTGTTAACTTGAGACCGAATATCCACCTAAGAGGGTTTAAGTACCATGTTGAATGGTTTATAGGCAATTCACTGCTGTATCTTTCCCATTCGACTTTTATTTCTCTTGGCTGACGAGCACCTTGCATATAGATATTGTTATCGCTATCTATGACTTCATCAAAGTCTTGGTCATAATCATCTTCATCAATGATATCACCGTCACCGTCTGAATTGTCTACAAAGTAGTCCTCATATTCCTGAATGCATTCATCTGCTATTGCGTATGCAACTTCAGTTTGGTTATTTTGCATAGCATCTAACCATTCAACCCATCTGTCACAGTGTTGAATTACTTCATGCAATTCAACAGTTTCTCTGTGCTGATAGGTTACTCTTCTCAGAACAATGTGACGTTCATCCCATTGTCTTTCAAAGGTAATGTTCATGCTACTAATATCGCCTTGTGCAAAAAGCACAGTACGAATTTTTCCAATAGTTTCCTTCAATGTTTTATGAAGGAATTTAGGAATTTGTTTATTCATGTTTCTCCTTTTAGTATAGATAATCTGCCTGCCCCGTAGGGCAGGACTTGATTACCAGTTGTTACTTGTTAGCTTTTTTCTTAGACTTTTTAGTCTTAGATTCAGCTTTTTTGTTTTTGTAGACACCTTCTTTGTTATCAAACAATTTAGGTTGTTCTACTGGTGCACGTTTCCCTCTGTATAGAGATTCTTCGTACAGCATTTTGTCTATGTCTGCATCGTCCATGTTAAGGTTTGCATAACACCAATCTAAAACTGGTGTTACTGATTCACAGTCTATTTCACAATATCTACTGTAAACACCTTCTACCTTTTCACCACATTCGGTGCAAACTAGACCGTCCCAAGTCATCTTGACTTTGAACTCGTTGCACAACTCTTCCATGTCGAGTACGCCAACTTCTTGGAACTCTCTCCAAATGTCAGCATGCCACACTAGCCAGTCGTTGACATGGTCTTGTTCGACCTCGTCAAACTCATCATCGATACCAACAATTTCACAATTGTCAGATACTATTGTTGAGCCAACTCTGGTGAGTCCTCCGTTAGCATGATTGACACCTAACCACTTACGTGATTTGTAGCTATCATTGGAGAACCATATACCCTTGTCCCAAGTACCGTGATAATCACCGATAATGTAAGTATCGTACTTAGTTAGAGCTGATGTCATAAACACCAACTTATTTCCATAACCTTGGTTAATCATACCGTCAACCATGTCACAGAAGTAAGGGTCATCAAGTTGTGATACTGGTACGTGCTTCATAAAGTATTCTATGAAGAACCTTGTATCAGACAAGTCAGACTTGGCAGGTGGTATAAATGCATTAGGCAATATACCATTGTGTGCCATTACTGTATTCTTGTTAACTTGAAATGGGTGGTTGTTATCTAGGCATACAGAACCATGAGTTGCTATCCTCATATGAACTAACATGTCTCGATTACCATACTTTCCTTGAATCTCAAGGACTCTAGCTATGAACTGTTTCTTGTCCATAGACTTTTCTGTGACAATTTTACCATTGTCAAAGTACGCTATACCACCACCATCAGAGTTGCGATTCCACATCTCTTCAAGTTGTGCTTCGGTTACTTGTGCTCCTGCTGGAACACTAGCTATAATACACAATTTGTGTACCTCCTTATTTTGTATACGAATTTTTTGGGTATCGTATTAAACCCAGTATCTACTATTAGATACCATAGAGCCCACCATATTTCAGATGGGCTCAAGCTATCTACGTGTAGCTAACTACAGTATTTAGAAGACTTATATCTAAGCCCTCCATATCCTCTAGTGTAATTTCGTCACTTAGATGACCAGTCCTCTTTAGATAGGAAGTCAATTCACTGTACTTGTTGTCAAGTCCAGTCATTACATACCACCTAAGGAACATTTTCTCATCTAACATTTTACTTACCATGTCGAACTCATCTGAATGTAAGGAAGCTAAGATATTAAAACTAATACCATTCCTACTTTCAGACGGTCGATAATTGTAAGTTACAGCATCAGAGTAGAGTAAGAGAGCTTCCATGAACTGAAAGTTCTTAACGAGTCTATCCTTCAATGTATTTGAAGAAAAGGCTCTAACTTCTAATCTGCCTGGATTATCTATGTAAAGCCAACAATTTCTTTGTGGACTGCGTCTATATTGTTGTAAATATTGAGCAGTTGCACAAGCGACACGATGTTGCATAGTCATCTGATTAGGATGATTATCACAACAAACAACGCCTCTATTATGAAATGTTGGTTCAGTTAGATACATCCACTTTGCATAGTCAACATCTACTCTTTGATAAATGTCTCCTAGCATAGTTGGGTCATCACCTTCTGGTGTATGTTCATAATTAAACATAACCATATTGTGAAATGCTATAAAGAACCAATACTGACCACTACTTAGTACTGACTTAGGTATATTCAAATGAATACCACAACGTTTAGCGTGATATCCTCTGAAGTTCACCTGTAGTGTACTAAAGAAGTCATCTGGCAATCCTTTCAAGAACTCCCATGACATAGGTTGAAACTTGAATTCCATACCATGTCTACCAGTTGAGGTGTCGTATGTACCGACAGCTAACTGATTATTTTGAGTTCTCAATCTCTCATTTCCATAAGGAAAGTCCTTATGTAGAGGATTAAGGAATGTAGATATACCTTGCGAAATGTTACGGTCTGTTTCTCTATACTGTACTTCGAGCTCCATTCCTAAAGGAATGCCTTGTTTTGCATACTCTTTAGATTCGTGAACTCGGTCACGTTGTATTTCGTTACCATAACGGTCGCTTGGTATAGCTATTACTTCACCGTTTTGATTCTTTGTCCAATAACTCCAGTTAAGTTCATAACTGTAATCTTCATGCCTAACGTTAGGCATAAATGGTAAGGTACCAACTTTGTCTGAAATGAAACTCATCAAGTCGAATCTTTGTAGATTTCTTCTATCTTGAGTTCTCAAATCATCAATGTCAAATTCAATTGACTCTACTTCACTACCGACAAATCGAAATCTGCCTGTAGCTATATCGTAGAAGTCATGAAAGTATGTTGTACATATTACACATACTTTATGTGGTCTAACATTATTTCGCCATCTACCATTTTGCTCAACTGTGAACATTTCTGTATTAGGATTGCACACGCTAGCACATTCAGGACATTGCCTTCTTGTACGAGATTCACCTCTTATGCTTGCACCAGCCGTCAACTTGTTCTTATGTTGTTCGACATGATAGTGAGTAGCCACTGAACCATAACGGCGTTCTTCCCCGTCATATGATAGAAACAACCAGTGCTTCATATCAGGACGAGCAGGAACAAACTCATAGAATCTAACTCTTAGAGTTCCGTCAGTTGATTCGACTTCCCATTTGGTATTGTTGATAACTTTGTCAGCTATTTCGTTCAGTTTGTCAAGATAACGTACACCATTAACGGTATCGTTAACTAACCCAGTAGAAGAATATAATGCAGATTTTTGTCTATCTCTAATTATACCTTTTACTCTATTGCTGAACTGTAGACGCTGTTCTTCTACACTCATCTCTTGGAACTCCCAAGTGTCCCAACTGTTTTCTGGAAACAACCATCCGATTGAATCCTCATGACAGTCATCGTCAAGTGCATTAAAAGCGTCTATGAAATGCTCAACCATTTCCCCTAAGGGAAGGTTTGTTACTTTCAATTGTTCTCCTTTTAATTGGTTATACGGATTGAGGTTGACGCTCAATCTGTAGTTTTTACTTTACATTATTAACATTGCTACGTCAACTCAATATTAATAATGTTGGTGTTAAACACCCTAGACCCACTATATCTAGTAGGTCCGAGCTATTTAACTAGCTATTAGATGTACATCAGAACATCTACCACAGTTAAATGCATACATTACACTGTTAAATGCAACTTTTGATTCAACTGTATATAAGCTTGTACACAATGGCTTGGGTACAATCTTATTTATTCTGAGGTACTGCATAACGTTTCGCTTTTGCTTCAACGCATACCTCCTTTTCTTTAGTCCTCTAGCTATCGAGTAATAGCTCGACTGCCGTAGTATCTTTCATTGATTAGTATCTTGTGACTAAAATTAAGATTATGTTTCTTATGATAGCGATTGACACGTTTTCTATTTATCTTAGTACAATCATCACAACCAAACAGACTACTGTAGACTCTTTCACAAGAGACTTTCGTAATTAGTCCACTAATTGGGTGGTGAATGTGTTTTGGTATATTACAATACTGCAATTCGATTAACCCTAATTCAGGTAATCCGTATCTCATATACCTCCTTTCATTTAGTATTGGTTAATTAGGACCTTCCTAACACCCTAGAGCCCATCATTACAATGAGCTCCGAGCTATTAGCTAGTTAGTCTTTGGTAAAATGGTGACACCCATTCCCCATCTATGACATTAACTTCAACATCATAAGGAATCTTTCCTATGTATGCTCTTGATGACACGTCAGCACCAACCATAATCGCTAACATAGTCAACGATATTCTGTCAATATCATGTGCTCTAGGAACGAACATAAGTATTGCGTCAATAATATCGTGAATCACAATCTTATTTGATACGTGCCCTTGCTTATCGACAATTGTAAAATGGTCATCTGATGGAGGATATATAATCCAACCTTTCAAGATGAAATCAATTTCTTTGTCAATTAGTCGTGCTTTATCTAATACCTTCTCCTGTATATCAGTTAAACCTGTAACTGTTACACCGAAGAACTTCGCGACAATGAGTCGCAACTTGCCCAATCTGGACATATAGTCTCCTTTTTTAGTGGGTTAGTCGAATTACTAACACCCTAGAGCTCACCGAAATGAGCTCCGAGCTATTAGCAGTCGTTACAACATTCTGTCGTAAACAACATTAATTTAGGTGCGTCTTGAATTACACCTAGGTTCACAAATAGATACTTTCCATAAACATCCATAGCAATATCCATTGCTTCGAAGTCAGTAGTGTATCTACCTTTTGCTAAACTATAGAAACACTCAATTAGATAAGTGATTCTCTTGAATAGACTCTTTTTCATATAGTCTCCTTCTTTTAGTACTAACCTTGTGTTAATACCCTAGAGCCTACCTTTCAATAGGCTCCGAGCTATTAACTAGCTATTTCGTTCAGTTTCTTAGTAAGTTCTCTGTTCAACTTTTTAGTAGCATCAAGAGAAACTAAAGTTTCTGAGATAACAGCTATAAAAGCATCATCCCATGTACGTATTAATCTACTTTCGGCATAGTTTTTAGCTTCATGTAAGTGCTCTCTTATTTCAATGTCATCAGTGCGTTCTAGCATCGACTTGAGTGCCTGGCGTTCCTTATGTGCTTTATCTTTTGCCTCATGGTCTATTTTATTCCAGACCAATTTATTAACACGGCTTCTTATCTTATTTAACTGAGCTTCAGTCATAAGACTCCTTCCATTTAGTATTGGTTAATTAGGACTTTCCTAACACCCTAGAGCCCACCATTACAATGGGCTCCGAGCTGTTTAAGCTATGAGCAGTCGTACTCAAAGCCGTCATCACAACATTCAGTCCTTGGATAGAACATCATAAACTTAGGTGCTTGTTCAACTACACCTAGGTTAACGAATAGATACCTTCCATATACATGACAGGCAACTTCTATTCCTGCAATGTCGGTAGTATATCTACCTGTAACTAAACAGATGAGACAATCAATTACTCGACTGAGTCTCTGTCTTAGGGTTCTCTTTATCATAGATTCTCCTTTTAGTATTGGTTAATTAGGACTTTCCTAATACCCTAGAGCCCACGTAAATGAGCTCCGAGCTATTAGATTAGATATTCAACCACTTCTAATCCGTTGATTTTAAGTGTTGCTTGTCTACGCAACTCTTGTTCAACTTCAAACAGAACACTCTCTAACTTCTCTAAAGAATGTTTGGTATGATTGTATCTACGTCTAGGTCCATACCAGCCACTGAATTCTTTTATATCTTCACATAAAAGATATTTCTTATAGTCAGTGATTGTATATACCTCTTGTCGCCACCAGTGTGTCAAACTGGTAACGAGCTTAATGCCATCAAAACGATAGTTCTGAATGACCATAAATACAAACAGTGGTACTGCATGTATTACTCGCATGATTAGATTCATGTCTCTCCTTTAGTATTGGATTAACCTTGTGTTAATACC
>Ga0102960_1000558_pt1 | contig 14000 bp, 8 predicted proteins | sample SalPon2_B_H2O_MG_2_FD_84521 | JGI IMG/M metagenome (GOLD analysis project Ga0102960, IMG submission 84521) | Salt pond water microbial communities from South San Francisco under conditions of wetland restoration - Salt Pond MetaG SF2_B_H2O_MG | ecosystem: Environmental > Aquatic > Non-marine...
AAACCAAACCGTAAACTCCTCAGGGTTTTCTTCGAGAGCTTTGGCCACAGCATCCAAATTCATCCATTTCCAAGCGGCGACCTCTTCTAAATTGATCATAGGGGGTTCCTTGTAGTATCCTAGAAGTACATGATCCAATTCATGCTCTGTTAATCCGTTATCGAAAGGAGCTTTGTAAATAAAACTGAACAGCGCTTCTAATGAAGTAGAAAAACCCATCTCCTCTTTTAGGCGACGCTTTCCAGCTTCAATATTACCTTCTCCTTCCCTTTGGTGGCTGCAACAAGTATTGGTCCACAATCCAGGAGAATGATATTTATGCAATGCTCGTTGCTGGAGCATTAGTTCTCCTTTTTCATTTAAAATAAATACGGAAAAGGCACGGTGTAACACCGCTTTTTCGTGGGCTTCCATTTTAGGCATGGTGCCAATGGGGTTATCTTCAGTATCAACCAATACTACTTTTTCTTCTTTCATGCGTTTCAAAATTACCCATAATTTTCACAAAAACCTATTGTCGTTCGTTTCGCTTAGGAGATAATTTGGAGTATTTTTGTCGAAATTTCAACCATGGGTTTTTTAGAGGAAATCAAAAGACGACGTACCTTTGGGATCATCTCCCATCCCGATGCGGGAAAAACCACCCTGACAGAAAAACTACTCCTTTTTGGAGGGGCTATTCAAGAAGCAGGAGCGGTCAAATCTAATAAGATTAAAAAAGCGGCTACTAGCGACTTTATGGAAATCGAACGTCAACGAGGAATTTCCGTAGCTACATCGGTATTGGCATTTGTCTATAAAAACAAAAAAATCAACATTTTAGACACCCCCGGCCACAAAGATTTTGCCGAAGATACCTTTCGTACTCTTACCGCAGTGGACAGTGTGATTGTAGTCATCGACGTGGCCAAAGGTGTAGAGGAGCAAACCGAGAAACTGGTGGAAGTCTGTAGGATGCGAAACATCCCGATGATTGTTTTTATCAATAAATTGGATCGAGAGGGAAAGGATGCTTTTGATCTCCTGGATGAAGTGGAACAAAAATTGGGGCTTACCGTGACTCCCCTCTCCCTTCCTATTGGCATGGGTTATGATTTTAAAGGGATTTACAACCTATGGGAACACAATATTCAACTTTTTCAGGACGAACAAAAACAAACCATTGGTAAAAAAATAACTTTTGAGGATGTGGATGATCCTGAATTGGAAACTTCTATCGGTACTGAGCGTCTTGCCACTTTAAAAGAAGAATTGGAGTTGATTGAAGGAGTCTATCCTCCTTTTGACCAAACCGCTTATTTGGATGGAAAATTGCAACCGGTATTATTTGGTTCCGCGCTGAATAATTTTGGTGTGCAAGAACTGCTTAACTGCTTTATCGATATTGCTCCAGAACCCCTACCCAAAGCGTCAGAAGAACGCTTGATTCAACCCGAGGAACAACAGTTTAGTGGCTTTGTCTTTAAGATTCACGCCAATATGGATCCTAATCACCGTGATCGTTTAGCATTTGTTAAAATTGTTTCAGGTACTTTTGAACGCAACACCCCATACCTTCATGTACGCCACAATAAAAAACTAAAATTTTCCTCTCCCAACGCCTTTTTTGCAGAGAAAAAAGAAATCGTAGAAGTGTCCTACCCTGGAGATATAGTGGGGCTACATGATACGGGAAATTTTAAAATCGGAGACTCGCTTACCAGTGGTGAAAACATTAACTTTAAAGGCATCCCTAGCTTTTCTCCAGAACACTTCAGGTACATAAATAATCAAGATCCCATGAAGGCCAAACAACTTGCCAAAGGCATTGACCAATTGATGGATGAAGGGGTGGCTCAACTGTTTACACTCAACCTTAACGGACGTAAGGTTATTGGTACCGTGGGTGCCCTCCAATTTGAAGTCATTCAATACCGGCTTCTCCACGAATATGGAGCCCAGTGTTCCTTTGAAAACCTTAATGTACACAAAGCTTGCTGGATAGAAGGAGATGAAAAGTCCTCAACTTTCCAGGATTTTAAAAGAATCAAACAAAAATTTTTAGCTTTAGACAAAAGCAATCAACTGGTCTTTCTAGCCGACTCTGCTTTTTCTCTGCAAATGGCTCAGGAACAATACAAGGAATTGCAATTTCATTTTACCTCAGAGTTTTAAGAATTGACACCTTCCCTCTTTGTAACTCTGTGCATAAAATTCTTTACACAATAATTTTTTCTCACCAATTATAGGAATTTTCTTACAAAGTTCACACTGAATTTAAACCTGTAGTATCCCCTTTGAGTTGGTCGTTATTCTCTTTGAAAAGATACGAACTGGTCTTCCTCTAATCGAAATTTTTATTGGACTTGCATTTCCTGATGAGCAGCAAATGTAGACCCTCATGAACAAATAATTTTTCTAAACGATTTGATTTTAATAAGTTCGGTAGAGAAACACCTTAATTCTTCGACGTCGAAGTAAAGAAACGAGATACTTATGTATAAACATTTAATTACACTACTGGCTCTAGGAATCCTACTAGGCTGTACACATCAAGAAACTGAGGTATATCTTTTTTCGTATTTTAAAGGAAATGGAGAGGATGGATTACACTTAGCTTCAAGTTCAGACGGATTTCATTGGGAAGCCCTAAACAACAATCAGTCCTTCCTCATACCCCAAGTGGGAAAGGATAAACTAATGCGAGACCCCTGTATAATCAAAGGAGCAGACGGAAAATTCCATATGGTATGGACAGTAAGTTGGAACGAAAAGGGTATTGGATACGCAAATTCAACAGATTTGATTCATTGGTCTGAACAAAAATACATTCCTGTAATGCATCACGAAGAAAAGGCGAGAAATTGTTGGGCTCCTGAATTGTTTTATGATTCCCATTCCGAAAATTATTTGATCTGTTGGGCTACCACAATACCCGGTAGGTTTGCGGAAACGGATTCTTTAGGAGATGACGGATACAATCATAGAATGTATTATGTTACCACAAAAGATTTTGTTGATTTTAGCAAAACAAAACTCTTCTATGACCCCGGATTTAATTCAATTGATGCAACCCTACTTAAAAATGAAGACACCTATCTAATGTTTATTAAAAATGAGACTCTGGGTCCAAAGCCCGAAAAAAACATCAGGATTGCAACGAGTAAAAATCTACTTTTTGACTGGAGTCAAGCTTCAAAACCGATAACCCAAAATTGGGTAGAAGGACCTACAGTCATGAAATTAAACGACAAATGGATCATGTATTTTGATAAGTATATCGAAAATAAAATGGGGGCTGTAAGTTCTTCAGATTTGAAGAATTGGATCGATATTTCTGATCAAATTCATTTTCCAGAAGATACTCGACATGGAACCGTTTTTAAAGTAAAAGAAAGTGTTTTGAACAAGATCCAATCTCAATAAAACAAGGACAATTATTGTAGGCTGTAAAAGCAAAAAACCCTCCGTTTGGAGGGTTTTTGTTTACGCTTCGCCAGCAGGCCCAAAATTAAGGGGTATTGGCGGAGGGTCATTTGTTTCTATTGTGCCATGCACATTTTCAAAACGTTGGATGTTATCTTCCAGTGCTTTTTTAAAACGTTTAGCATGTTCTGGTGTCAAAATCACACGTGACTTTACACGTGCCTTGGGCGCACCTGGCATGACTGTAATAAAATCTACGATAAACTCAGAAGCAGAGTGATTAATGATTGCCAAATTAGAATAGACCCCATCTGCCACCTCTTCATCGATGGCAATGTCTAACTGTTTTGGCTTTGGGGCTTTTTTATCACTCATGTTTAGAAACTTATTTCCTCTTCTTTGTCAATCAAAAGACTTTTATATTCCTCTTTTGAACCTACAATAATATCGTTATAAGTTCTCAGTCCTGTACCAGCAGGGATCTTATGCCCCACAATGACATTCTCTTTCAAACCTTCTAAGAAATCTACTTTTCCGTTTACCGCTGCTTCGTTCAATACCTTGGTAGTTTCCTGGAAGGAAGCTGCAGAGATAAAGGACTTGGTTTGTAGCGATGCACGGGTAATCCCCTGCAATTCAGGCTTGGCTGTTGCTGCAGCAGCATCTCGGGCTACTACCAAATTCTTGTCTTCGCGTTTTAGCAATGAATTTTCATCACGCAACTGACGTGAAGAAACAATCTGTCCTTGCTTTAGGTTTTCAGAATCTCCAACTTCTTCTACAATTTTCATTCCAAATAAAGTGTCATTTTCTTTGATAAAGTCGTAACGGAAAACCAACTGATTTTCTAAGAAAATAGAATCTCCTGGATCTAGTATACGAACCTTACGCATCATTTGGCGCACAACGACTTCAAAATGTTTGTCATTGATTTTCACTCCTTGAAGTCTATAAACTTCTTGGATTTCATTCACGAGGTATTGCTGCACAGCAGAAGGCCCTTTGATGTTCAAAATATCCGCTGGAGTTGTCGATCCGTCAGATAATGGCATTCCCGCTTTAACAAAATCGTTTTCTTGAACCAAAATCTGATTGGAAAGTTTGACCAAATATTTTTTGATGTCTCCAAACTTAGATTCTACAATGATCTCACGATTTCCTCTTTTGATTTTACCAAAAGAAACCACCCCGTCAATTTCAGAGACTACAGCAGGATTGGATGGATTTCGTGCTTCGAATAATTCCGTTACACGAGGCAAACCTCCTGTAATATCTCCAGATTTTGCAGATTTACGCGGAATTTTCACTAGAATTTTTCCTTCTTCAATCTGGTCTCCCTCATTGACAATCAAGTGAGCTCCCACAGGTAAATTGTAGGATCGCAATACATTTCCTTTCTTGTCCGCAATGGATAAGGTGGGAATGATTTTTTTGTTTCTAGATTCAGAAATTACTTTTTCTTGGAAACCAGTTTGTTCATCAATTTCTACTTGATAGGTTACTCCTTGTTCGATGTTTTCAAATACAATTTTCCCTGTAAACTCAGAAACAATTACACCGTTGAATGGATCCCACTGGCACACAATAGTTCCTTTTTTAACTTTCGCTCCATTCTTAATTTGAAGTGATGAACCATAAGGAATGTTGTTGGTACTGAGTACGCTTTTGGTTTTAGCGTCTAAAATTTTAATTTCCGTAGTTCTCGAAATGACAATTTCAGCATCTTTACCATCGGCATCTTTACCATTAACAGTCTTTAGATCTTCAATTTCAGCAACTCCATCAAACTTGGTGACGAGCTTGTTCTCCTCAGAGATATTCCCTGCAACTCCTCCTACGTGGAAGGTTCTTAAAGTCAACTGAGTACCTGGCTCTCCAATAGATTGAGCTGCAATTACCCCTACAGCTTCACCACGTTGAACCATTTTACCAGTAGCAAGGTTTCTACCATAACATTTTGCACATATCCCGTATTGGGCAGCACAAGTCAAGGGAGAACGGACTTCGGCAGACTCTATAGGTGTATCTTTTATTCGGGCAATATGTGCTTCTTTGACTTCTTCTCCAGAAGCAATGATAACCTCATTGGTACGAGGATCTACAATATCGTGTAGGGTAACGCGTCCTAAAATACGTTCACCAAGTGTCTCTACAACCTCCTCGTTTTTCTTGAGAGGTTTGACTTCTACTCCTCGTAACGTTTCGCAATCTTCAATATTGACAATGACGTCTTGAGATACATCGTGAAGACGACGGGTTAGATAACCCGCATCTGCTGTTTTTAATGCGGTATCAGCAAGCCCTTTTCGTGCTCCGTGGGTAGAGATAAAGTATTCCAAAATCGAAAGTCCTTCTTTAAAGTTTGAAAGAATCGGATTTTCGATAATTTCTCCTCCACCTACGTTAGATTTTTTGGGTTTTGCCATCAAGCCCCGCATACCGGTCAACTGACGTATTTGTTCTTTAGATCCCCGAGCTCCAGAATCCAACATCATAAATACAGAATTAAATCCTTGTTGGTCTTCACTAATACGTTTCATTGCCAATTCGGTCAATTTTGCATTGGTAGAAGTCCAAATGTCAATCACCTGATTATATCGCTCATTGTTGGTAATCAGACCCATGTTATAGTTTCCGATAACGCTATCGACTTGACCATTGGCCTCGTCAATCATGGTGAGTTTTTCTGGTGGAATAATAATATCTCCTAAGCTAAAGGAGAGACCGCCTTTAAAGGCAAATCCATATCCCATGCCTTTGATTTTATCCAAAAAGGCTGCAGTTTCAGGAACGCTAGTCACTTTGAGAACATCTCCAATGATTTCGCGTAAGTTTTTCTTGGTCAAGACCACATTAAAGAAACCTGCTGCTTCTGGAACAACTTCGTTGAACAAGACACGTCCTACCGTTGTATCAATAATTTGATTTTCCAGAACTCCTGCATCGTTAAGTACCTTTGTTCTGATTTTGATCATCGCATTGAGATTCACACGCTTTTCATTGTATGCTATATGTACTTCTTCTACTGAATAGAAGGTCAAGCCTTCGCCTTTTACTTTTTCTTTCGGCGTTGACTTTCGAGCTTTGGTCATATAGTACAATCCCAATACCATGTCTTGTGAGGGTACGGTGATGGGTGATCCATTTGCTGGGTTTAGTATACTGTGGGATGCCAACATTAAAAGCTGTGCTTCTAGGATGGCCTCAGGTCCTAAAGGTAAATGAACCGCCATCTGATCTCCGTCAAAGTCTGCATTAAAGGCAGTACAAACCAGAGGATGTAGTTGGATGGCTTTTCCTTCAATAAGTTTAGGCTGGAATGCTTGGATACCCAAACGGTGTAGTGTGGGTGCACGGTTCAAGAGTACCGGATGACCTTTCAATACATTTTCCAAAATATCCCAAACTACGTGTTCTTTTCGATCGATTATCTTTTTCGCAGATTTGACCGTTTTCACAATTCCTCTTTCAATAATCTTGCGGATAATGAAGGGTTTGTACAATTCGGCTGCCATATCTTTAGGCAATCCACATTCAAATAGTTTTAACTCAGGTCCCACAACAATTACTGAACGGGCAGAGTAATCTACTCGTTTACCCAACAGGTTTTGTCGGAAACGTCCTTGCTTTCCTTTAAGTGAATCCGAAAGTGATTTTAAAGGACGGTTGGAGTCTGTTTTTACTGCTGAAGCTTTACGTGTATTATCAAATAAGGAATCTACAGATTCTTGTAACATTCGCTTTTCGTTTCGCAAGATCACCTCAGGAGCTTTGATCTCTACCAAACGCTTCAAACGGTTGTTTCGAATAATCACACGACGATAAAGGTCGTTCAAATCTGAAGTGGCAAAACGTCCTCCATCTAGTGGAACTAAAGGTCGTAATTCAGGTGGAATTACTGGAATCACTTTCATGATCATCCACTCAGGAAGGTTTTCTCCACGTTCATTGGCATCGCGAAACGCCTCAACAACTTGTAGTCGCTTTAAGGCTTCTGTTTTACGTTGTTTTGATGTTTCGTTGTTTGCCTTATGACGCAATTCAAAAGAAAGGGATTCCAAATCGATGCGAGAAAGCAATTCAATTAAACATTCTGCACCCATTTTAGCAATAAACTTTTCCGGGTCTGAGTCTTCCAAATACTGGTTTTCTAGCGGGATTTGCTCCATGACGTTCAGGTATTCTTCCTCCGTCAAGAAGTCCATCGATTGCAAAGGTTCACCTTCTTCATTTTTGCCAATTCCAGGTTGGATGACTACATAGCGCTCATAATAGATAATCATATCGAGCTTCTTGGAAGGAAGTCCAAGTAAATATCCAATCTTGTTAGGAAGTGAACGAAAATACCAAATATGTGCTACAGGTACCACCAAGTTGATGTGCCCCACACGGTCTCTTCGGACTTTCTTTTCAGTAACTTCTACCCCACAACGGTCACAAACGATTCCTTTATAACGGATTCTTTTATATTTTCCACAGGCGCATTCAAAATCTTTGACTGGGCCAAAGATGCGCTCACAGAAAAGTCCGTCACGTTCTGGTTTGTGTGTCCGATAATTGATCGTCTCAGGCTTTAATACTTCTCCACGAGAGTTTCCTAGGATGATCTCAGGCGAGGCTAAACCAATAGAGATTTTATTGAATTTTTTTTGCGTAATGATTTCGTTATTTCTAGCCATAGCTAAATTTCGTCTTTTTAAAAATTATTCTTCCAATCGAATGTCAAGTCCTAGTCCCTTCAGCTCGTGCATCAATACGTTGAAGGATTCGGGCAATCCAGGTTCTGGCAATGTATCGCCTTTCACAATGGCTTCATAGGTTTTTGCTCTACCTACCACATCATCGGATTTTACGGTCAAAATTTCTTGAAGGGTGCTGGATGCTCCATAGGCTTCGAGTGCCCATACTTCCATTTCTCCAAAACGCTGACCTCCAAATTGTGCTTTACCTCCTAGAGGTTGTTGCGTAATCAATGAATACGGTCCAATAGAACGCGAGTGCATTTTGTCATCGACCATATGTCCTAATTTTAACATATAAATCACCCCTACTGTAGCAGGCTGGTCAAAGCGCTCTCCTGTCCCTCCATCATACAAATATGTATGTCCATATAAAGGTACATTGGCTTTTTCTGTCAAGGCATTGATCTGATCTATAGAGGCTCCATCAAATATAGGAGTAGCATATTTCTCTCCTAAGTTTTGACCTGCCCATCCTAAAACGGTTTCATAAATCTGACCAATATTCATTCGAGAAGGTACACCTAATGGATTCAATACGATATCTACCGGCGTTCCGTCTTCGAGGAATGGCATTTCTTCCTCACGGACAATTCGAGCTACAATCCCTTTGTTTCCATGACGTCCTGCCATTTTATCTCCTACTTTAAGCTTGCGCTTTTTCGCTATGTATACCTTTGCTAATTTTTTGATTCCTGCAGGAAGTTCATCTCCCACACTGATCGTAAATTTCTCGCGACGAAGGGCTCCTTGCAGATCATTTTCTTTGATTTTGTAGTTGTGAATCAAATCTGCGATCAATTCGTTGGTTTCCTTTGAAGTCGTCCAAGTACTTTTCGCTAAATGGGTATAGTCCTCCACTGCGGAAAGTAACTTTAAGGTGTATTTCTTGCCTTTTGGAAGAATTTCTTCACCTAGGTCGTTGGTGATTCCTTGACAGGTTTTACCATTGACTATTGAAAACAGTTTATCAATCAAAACAGTTTTCAATTCTTCAAATTTTACGTCAAACACATCTTCTAGTGCCTCCAATTCTTGCTTGTCTTGGTTGCGTTTGCGTTTGTCTTTTACCGAACGGGTAAAGAGTTTTTTGTCAATTACTACTCCACGTAAAGAGGGTGGTGCTTTCAACGAAGCATCTTTTACATCTCCTGCTTTATCCCCAAAAATAGCGCGTAATAATTTTTCTTCTGGAGTAGGGTCAGATTCTCCCTTAGGAGTAATTTTCCCTATTAAAATATCTCCAGGATTGACTTCAGCTCCAATGCGGATCATTCCATTTTCATCCAAGTCTTTCGTAGCTTCTTCACTGACATTCGGGATGTCGTTGGTCAACTCTTCCGTTCCCAATTTTGTATCGCGAACATCCAAAGAATATTCATCAATGTGAATGGAGGTAAAAATGTCTTGTCGAACTACTTTTTCAGAAATCACGATTGCATCTTCAAAGTTGTACCCTTTCCAAGGCATGAAGGCTACTTTCATATTTCTTCCCAAAGCCAATTCTCCAGCTTCGGTAGCATACCCCTGACACAAGACCTGACCTTTTGAAACACGATCACCCTTTTTTACTATTGGCTTTAGATTGATACAAGTACCTTGGTTGGTTTTTCTAAATTTAACTAGATTATAAGATTTTAAATTTCCATCAAAACTAACCAGACCTTGTTCTTCTGTAAAGTCATAACGGATAGATATTTTTTCTGCATCGACATACTCAACTACACCGTCACTTTCCGCATTGATCAAAACACGAGAATCCGAAGCAACTTGCTTTTCCAATCCTGTTCCCACAATAGGAGACTCAGGACGTAAAAGAGGTACTGCCTGACGCATCATGTTAGATCCCATCAGCGCACGGTTGGCATCATCATGTTCCAAAAAGGGAATTAAAGATGCTGAAATCGAAGCGATCTGATTGGGCGCTACGTCGGTATAGTTAATCTGTTCGGGAGACACCACAGGGAAATCGGCTTGATCTCGGGCAATGATTTTATCATCGAGTATCTGTCCAGATTTATCAAAGTTGATATTGGCTTGAGCAATCAACTGATCCTCTTCTTCCTCAGCACTGAGGTAATGAGTTTCTTTCAAGTTGATCTTTCCGTTTTCAACTTTACGGTAAGGTGTCTCAATAAAGCCAAGATTGTTCACTTTTGCATATACTCCGAGGGAGGATATCAATCCAATATTCGGTCCTTCAGGAGTTTCAATAGGACAAAGGCGACCATAGTGGGTGTAGTGTACATCCCGCACCTCAAATCCAGCACGTTCTCGAGAAAGTCCTCCAGGTCCTAAGGCAGACAAACGACGTTTGTGGGTAATTTCTGCCAATGGATTGGTTTGATCCATAAACTGCGACAACTGGTTGGTTCCAAAGAAACTGTTGATTACTGAGGATAATGTTTTCGCGTTAATTAGATCAATGGGAGTAAATACCTCGTTATCCCGCACATTCATACGCTCTCGGATGGTTCTTGCCATACGGGCAAGACCTACTCCAAACTGAGAAGACAACTGCTCTCCTACTGTTCGTACACGTCGGTTGGAAAGGTGGTCGATATCATCAATCTCTGCTTTAGAGTTGATCAATTCAATCAAATATTTTACAATGGTAATGATATCTAATTTGGTCAAAACTTGTTTGTCCATTTCAACATCTAAACCGAGTTTTTTATTCATTCGATAACGTCCTACTTCACCTAGGTTATACCTTTGGTCAGAGAAAAACAGCTTATCGATGATTCCACGAGCAGTATCTTCGTCTGGTGGTTCTGCATTACGCAACTGGCGATAAATATGCTCTACCGCTTCTTTTTCGGAATTGGTTGGATCTTTTTGCAGAGTATTGTAAATGATGGCATAGTCTGACATATGCGCATCGACTTTGTGTAAAAGAATGTTTTTTACACTTGCCTCCATAATCTCATCGATGTGTTCCTTTTCGAGGATAGTATCCCGATCGATGATAATTTCGTTACGCTCAATAGAAATAACTTCTCCTGTATCTTCATCGACAAAGTCTTCATGCCAAGTCTTTAATACACGTGCTGCCAATTTTCTTCCTAAAACTCGTTTTAGTCCTGCTTTGGTTACTTTAATTTCTTCTGCAAGATCAAAAATTTCAAGGATGTCACGATCATGTTCGAAACCAATCGCTCGGAACAAAGTCGTTACAGGTAATTTTTTCTTACGGTCAATGTAGGCGTACATAACGCTATTGATATCCGTAGCAAATTCAATCCAAGAACCCTTAAATGGAATCACTCGGGCTGAGTATAATTTTGTACCGTTGGCGTGAAAGGATTGGCCAAAGAAAACTCCAGGTGAACGGTGTAATTGAGAAACAACAATACGTTCTGCACCATTGATAACAAAAGTACCGCTAGGTGTCATATAGGGGATAGTCCCTAAAAAGACATCTTGGACAATTGTTTCAAAATCTTCGTGCTCTAGATCGTTACAATACAGTTTTAAACGTGCCTTAAGCGGAACGGAATAAGTCAGTCCTCTTTCGATACATTCTTGAATTGAATAGCGTGGAGGATCCACGAAATAGTCTAAAAATTCGAGAACAAATTGATTTCTGGTATCTGAAATGGGGAAATTTTCTTTAAACGTATTGAAGAGACCTTCTACATTACGTTCGTCAGATTTTGTTTCTAGCTGAAAAAAATCTTGAAAAGATTTAATTTGAATATCCAGAAAATCAGGATAATTGGGAGTGTGTTTTGCTCCTGCGAAGTTGGTTCTTTGGCTCTGTTTACTAGGCATCTAACTGTGTTTTTAAGGGTCATCATACAAAAGGGGCGGACATTAAAAAGGGATAGGCCTTTGGAAAAAATCCAAAAGCCTAGACCTCTATTGGTATGGATTGAGACTACTTAAGCTCAACCTCGGCACCTGCTTCTTCTAGAGATTTTTGAAGCGCTTCAGCTTCATCTTTAGCAACTCCTTCTTTCAATGGAGCGGGTGCACCGTCAACTAATTCTTTAGCTTCTTTAAGCCCAAGACCAGTCAATTCCTTTACTAATTTTACTACTGCGAGTTTAGAACCTCCCGCGGCTTTAAGGATCACGTCAAATTCTGACTTTTCCTCTGCTGCATCTCCAGTGGCTCCGCCACCAGCAGGTCCAGCAACCGCAACTGCATCAGCTGCAGGTTCGATTCCGTACTCATCTGTTAAAATATCTGCCAACTCATTGACTTCTTTTACCGTCAAGTTGACTAGTTGTTCTGCGAATTCTTTTAAATCTGCCATGTTACTAATTTTTCTGTTAAAACTTTATTGTGTTAATTCGAGTGCGTACTTTTTTGGGTCAGGGTTTAACGTTCTGAAAGTGTTTTTAAAATTCCAGAGAGTTTCCCACCTCCTGACTGAAGTGCAGAAACCACGTTTTTGGTTGGCGATTGTAACAATGTTAAAATATCTCCAATCAACTCATCTTTAGATTTGATCGCAACTAAGGCGTCTAGTTGGTCATCCCCAATGTAAACGGCTTCTTCAATAAAAGCACCTTTTAAAATGGGTTTGTCCGACTTTTTTCTAAAGTCCTTGATCACCTTTGCAGGTGCATTTCCCGATTCGGAAAACATCAACGAGGTATTCCCTTTCAGGATCCCTGTCAACTCTCCAAAGTCATGAACGGAAGCTTCCATAGCTTTGGCGAGTAATGTATTTTTAACCACTTGCAGTTTTATATTCTGCTTGAAACAAGCCCTTCTCAGGTTGCTTGTTTGTTTTGCATCCAACCCTGCAATATCCGCTAAATAAAGGTTTTTAACTCCTCCTAAAGCTTCTTTAAGGCTTTCAATTGCTTCGTTTTTTTCTTGTCTTGTCATTGCTTGCGTATTGTGCGTTAGGCTAGTTTGGTGTCTATGGAAATCCCAGGACTCATCGTACTAGACATATAAACGCTTTTGACATAAATTCCTTTTGAGGTTGAAGGCTTTAACTTTAAAATGGTTTTCAACAGCTCATCTGCATTTTCAAAAATCTTTTCCGCAGAAAAAGATGCTTTTCCAATGGAAGCATGAACAATTCCTGTCTTATCCACTTTAAAATCAATTTTACCTCCTTTGACGTCAGCTACAGCCTTTTTGATGTCCATGGTGACAGTTCCCGTTTTGGGGTTGGGCATTAAGCCACGAGGACCTAATACACGACCTAAAGGGCCTAATTTTCCCATCACACTGGGCATAGTGACAATTACGTCAACGTCGGTCCATCCTCCTTTGATCTTCTGAAGGTAGTCATCAAGACCTATAAAATCTGCACCTGCCTCTTTGGCATCTGCTTCTTTATCTGGAGTTACCAAGGCGAGAACGCGAACGTCCTTTCCTGTACCGTGAGGTAGGGTAACTACACCACGAACCATTTGATTGGCTTTTTTGGGATCAACACCCAGTCGAACTGCCAAGTCAACGCTCGCATCAAATTTTGTATTGGTAATTTCTTTTACCAAAGCAGAAGCTTCTTGGAGTGAATAGATTTTTTTAGGATCTACTTTTGCTCGCGCTTCTTTTTGTTTTTTACTTAATCTAGCCATTGCTTACTATTAAAAATTAAAAGGGAGCTTCTCCTGAGATTTTGAATCCCATCGAACGTGCCGTACCCGCTACCATTTTCATAGCAGACTCTACGGTAAAGGCATTGAGGTCAGGCATTTTATCTTCTGCGATAACTTTTACCTGATCCCAAGTGACCGTAGCCACTTTTTTTCGATTGGGTTCTCCAGAACCTTTTTTAGCTTTGGCTGCTTCCATCAGTTGAACGGCCGCTGGCGGAGTCTTGATGACAAACTCAAAGGACTTGTCAACATATACAGTAATCGCTACTGGTAAAACTTTACCAGG
>Ga0102960_1000565_pt1 | contig 13908 bp, 16 predicted proteins | sample SalPon2_B_H2O_MG_2_FD_84521 | JGI IMG/M metagenome (GOLD analysis project Ga0102960, IMG submission 84521) | Salt pond water microbial communities from South San Francisco under conditions of wetland restoration - Salt Pond MetaG SF2_B_H2O_MG | ecosystem: Environmental > Aquatic > Non-marine...
AGAATAACAAAAATACTACAAATAATAGCAGCAGTTCTAAAATTGATCATTCTCGTTCCAACCGCAGTACCAAAAACGTTAGCAGCATCGTTGGCCCCTAGGGACCAACCTAAAAATAATCCGCCAAATAAAAATAGTATGATTGTTAGTTCCATAAGTTAAAAACTAAACAGACCGTTTAATTGAGTATATAATTAACTCGTCTGCTATATCTTCAGCTTGATCGCTTATTCGATCAATCTTTTCAACGAAGTATCTTAAATGCATTTTCTGATCTAATTCTAAATTAGAACTAAATATTCTTCTAGCCAATGAGCTAAATTTAATATCAGACTCTTTTTCATGATACGTAACTTTATGTGCATTATCTCTCACTGACCTAACATCTCTAAAGAAAGATCTAACTGTTGAACATAAAGACTCAACACAATCGACAACTGTTTCGGTTAGGCTCAACAAGTCAGAATGAAATTCTTCAGGGAAATCTGGCTTTTGAATTGAAAAGTGATAACAATTTCCTTGATACATACCTATTAGTTCGTCTAAGTGTTCTAGCAATCTGAGAACGTCACTTCTAGCATCTGGAATTAAAGTCTCTTCATAAAGAGCGTGCTCTATTTGTTTGGTAATCGTATCTGCCCTACTCTCCATTTCAGTTATTTTTTCTAGCATGGCTTCAAAATTTTTATCGGTAGAATGTGATAGATACCTTTTTACAATTGACTTAAAAGAAAGACCTACTTCAGATAATATATTTACAAACTCATCAATTTCTTTTTCTAAGTTTTTACTACTTCCAAATAATGATAATTTACTACTTTTAAGATTGAACATTTTTTTTACCTTAATTTCTCTTCATTTATTGTTACATTTTATTAAAACAAATTCTATATCTTTAAATAAATGTGATATTTTCATATTTTTAATAAAGCATTTGAGATGAATGAAGCATTAAAACTTAAAAAAAAATACAAAACTGCAAGGGATCAATTATTTGATAACTTAATTTTAAATAATGATGGCTTCATATTTAACAATCATCACACAAAACTAGTTGACGATATAGTTAGAGATTTAGTTCAAAATATTATCAAAGAATATTCAATTAGTGGATTTGCCTTAATTGCAGTTGGGGGCTATGGTAGACATGACCTATCACCAAAGAGCGATGTTGATCTCCTTTTTCTTTATAAAAAATCTAATAAAAATCTTAAAAATTTTATTACATCATTAAATAATAGCCTGTGGGATATTGGTCTTGAGGTTGGAATTTCATTTTTAACCCTAAAACAGGCAATTATCGACTCAAAAAAAGATATCAAAACAGTTACAAAATTTGCTGAGTCACGTCATTTAATAGGCGATGAGGATTATTATGGAGAGTTTGTGCGCTCTATTAAAATCCTAATAGGACGTATGAATCCCTTAAAGCTAAGTGAAAAAAAACTAATCGAACTAGTAGAAAGGCACGATTTCTACTTAGGAATTAAAAGCAACCTTGAACCACAAATAAAAGAAGGTATCGGTGGATTGCGAGATATTCATACAATTATCTGGGTATCTATATTCATGTTTAATATTTTAAAACTCGAAGATTTAATTCAAATCAATATTTTTACTTCTAAGGAAATAAAAGAATTAAAAAGTGCATGGAAATTTTTATTAACTGTGAGGGCTTTTATTCACTTATTTAATGACAGCAAAGGAGATAGCTTAAGTATTGAAAATCAATTAAAAATTTCCAAAAAATTATCGTATAGAAATAATCAAAAAGAAAAAGGTGTGGAGCGTTTTATGAAACATCTTTTTGTAAATATTGCAAAAATAGAATCCTTACTCAATACTTTTTATTCAAAGCTTCCTGAAGAACTGATCATTAAGACTATTCATAAAAGCAAACCTGCAAAAACAAAATCTATAGATAAGAAATACTTTATTGAAAAAGGTTTTGTGCATATCAAAAATTATAATTCTAAAAATTTACTTCAAAATTGGCTTGGTGTTTTTAAATCTTCTTTGAAGCATAATTTATTTGTTCACCCTCACTTTCTTAAAACGATTGAAGAAAAAAGAAAACAAATTAAAAAGTCAATGACCCCTGATCAGTATAAAACTATCATCGAAATTATTTCATCTAAAAAAAATCCCATTCAAGTCCTTCGTAATCTAAATGACACGAAAGTTCTTAATGAGCTCTTTCCTGAGTTTGGGCGAGTTTGGGGTCAAGTACAATTTGATATTTATCATCATTACACCACCGACGAGCATTTACTGCTTACGCTCTACCACCTTCACGAATTAAAAAAGAAGTCTTTTTATAAGGAGATTTATAGTCGCCTTCATCAAAAAGTAGCCTTGCATGTTGCGCTCTTATTCCACGATATTGGTAAAAAGGGTCCTAAAAGCCACTCTATTTATGGAAAAGAATTAACACAGAAGATTTTCAAACGATTACCTTTGAGCGCTGAAGATCAAGAATTATCGCTGTGGTTGATTGAAAACCATTTATTGATGAGCGATATAGCTTTTAAGAATGATCCCCAAGATCCTGATGTCATTGCTTCCTTTACCGCTATAGCCAATACTCAAGAAAAGGTGAATTCCCTTTTCCTGTTCACTCTTTGTGATATCGCAGCCGTAGGTCCCAATATCCTCAATGAATGGAGAATAAGTCTTTTAAGAAGCCTGTTATATAACGCAAAAGATTTTTTACAACGTGGTCTTGATACCGCAAACTATTCTTCTTCCGTCCAAGAGTCCCTAAAAGAAATGGTTTTAGAACAAGCTGATAAAGAGATGAAAGTGTTTATAAAAAAATCAATACGATATTTCCCAAACCTTTATTGGGAGGCTTTTTCTTCAAAAATGATTTTAGATATTTTTGGTTTATATTTTGAGTATCAAAAAAACAAAAAAGCACTGTCAGTTAAATTTTTAAATTACAACAATAAAGAATATGGTGCGGTAGTTGTTATATGTCCTAATCGTTCGGGTGTTTTAAAAGATATCGTAGCGGGTTTTCACTCATCACAAATCAATATTCTCGGCTCTCGAATAATCTCTCTTAATAATAATGATATCATTGATGTCTTTTGGGTCACTAGCAGTATACAAAAAGTGATTGTTGAGAAGAATGAACAAGAAAGAGTGATACAAAATATTACTGCCTCACTGAATGAAGAAGAATTAGAGATTTATCAACCCTTATTCCCTACCAAAATTAAAGTAGAGGTTGAACCTCGTATCACAATTGATAATCAAATGAGTAAGTTAGCAACTACTTTTCAAATTTTATCTGGCGATCGTCCGGGTTTATTAATGGACATTCTTCAAATATTTCATGATCAAAATATGAGCGTTCAATCTGCAAAAATTTCTACTTATGGTGAAAAAGTTTTTGATATTTTTCAAATTACTGATTTAAAAAATAAAAAAGTGAAAGATCCGCAAACCTTAAAAACCATTGAAGATCAATTACTCAAAATTTTATCATGATCATTGCAATCACTGGCTTTAAACCTAAAAACATTCTTAAAAAATTTCGGTTTTTGTCCCACGCTGTTCCTTTATTTCAATTAGCTCAAAAAAGCCCTGGAAACATTCACACTGAGCGATTTACTCATCAGGGCTATTATCATACTCTCACCGCTTGGGAGTCACGGGATGCAATGATGGGCTATGTTTATTCACCCGCTCATCAAAAAGCAATTGATTTATATGATATTTTAGGTGAAGGGCTGACTTGTCATTATGAGTCAAAGGAAATTCCCTCTTCAAAATATGCGCTTGATTATTGGAAGGCGAATGGACAATGAACCCACTCGAAAATAGAAGATATTTCTGATATCAATTTCTAAATAATCAATATGACTAAATTTCAAGAACGTGTTTTTTCAGGTGTACAGCCGACAGGAACATTACATTTAGGTAACTACCTTGGTGCTATTAAAAATTTTGTCGAGCTCCAAAATAAATATAATTGTGTTTATTGTGTCGTCGATCAACACGCAATTACCGTGGACCAAGATCCGAAAAAATTGCGTTCCAATATTTTAGAAGTATTGGCCTCATTTATTGCAGCAGGTGTGGATTATAAAAAACAAATCATTTTTCAACAATCAAGTGTTCCGGCACACTCTCAGTTAGCCTGGGTTTTTAATTGTGTCAGTCGTATTGGTTGGCTTAATCGCATGACTCAATTTAAAGACAAAGCTGGAAAGAATAAAGAAAATGTTAGTGTTGGTTTGATGGTCTATCCTAATTTAATGGCCGCAGACATTCTAGCGTATCTTGCAACACATGTTCCTGTTGGAGATGATCAAAAACAACACCTAGAGCTGTCCAGAGATATTGCACAAAAATTTAATAATGATTTTGGTGTTGATTTTTTTCCTCAGCCAGAACCTTTAATTTATGGAAGTGCTACCAGAGTGATGAGCTTACGAGATGGTAATAAAAAAATGTCCAAATCAGATCCATCTGATTTTTCACGAATTCTTTTAACTGATGATGATGATACGATTTCTGCAAAAATCAGAAAAGCAAAATCGGACTCTGAATTAATTCCAAGCTCGAAGGATGATCTTCAAAATAAACCAGAATGTTTAAATTTGATTAATATTTTATCTGCAACGACTAACCAATCAGCAGATCAAGTGCTGGGCAATTACGCAGGAAAAGAATACTCTGCTTTAAAAAAAGATTTAGCTGATAGTCTTATTCAAGTGATCAGCCCCATCAGAGGTGAAATCAATAATTTACTCAATAACCGAGATGAACTGAATGTGATTTTAGCAGATGGAACCGAAAAAGCCGCAGCTATCGCTAACCCCATAATAGAAGAGGTTTATAAAATCGTCGGATTTAAGTAAGTCCGTTAGAGTTGAATTTTCGTATTTTATCTACATATTAAATAATTATGTTTGTACAAACTGAACCCACGCCCAATCCGGCCACTTTGAAATTCCTTCCTGGTCGCGAAGTAATGAAAGAAGGCACTATTTTCTTTCAAAATCAAGACTCATCAGTAAATTCCCCATTGGCTCAAAACCTGTTTAATGTAAAAGGTGTCGAAAGTGTCTTTTTTGGTTCTGACTTTATTACCATTACGAAAGCAGATGCTAGCGAATGGACATTAATGAAGCCTGCTATTCTTGGATGCATCATCGAACATTTTACGATGAACAAGCCTGTTATTTCTGAACAGGCCCCCAGAACTGAACATACGTATGATGAAAACGACAGTGATGTGGTTAAAAAAATAAAAGAGCTGCTTGATACAAAAGTAAGACCTGCGGTAGCCATGGATGGTGGAGATATTATTTTTGACAAATACAATGAAGGAATAGTTTTTCTTCAAATGCAGGGGGCATGCCAAGGATGCCCGAGCTCTACAGCAACTTTAAAAATGGGAATAGAAAACATGTTAAAACATTATATCCCAGAAGTTCGTGAAGTTCGCCCCGTTGAAGCCTAAAATTTTTATTTTTTTTTTAGGGATTTTCCTCAGCCCCTTTTTTTTATTAGCACAAGGTTTTGAAAGTTGGAAGCAACTAGAAGATTATTATAAAAAAGAAAACTTTGATCCTTTTAGTATTACAGAACAAGAATTAGACTTTCTTCCTATTTTATCTAGCCTCCCATCAGATTTTGATCAACTCCAAGATGTAAAATTAAAAAAAAAATTATTTTATCTTATTACGCTTCCAATCATTCATGAATCCAATCGTCTTATATTAGAAGATCGTGAAATGGTTATTAATATTGAAAAGAAGTTTTTAAGAAAAACTCTAAATGAAAATGAGATCAATGAAACCGTACGATTAGCTGTAAAATATAAACTTGATTATAGTACAATTGACCTAAAACTTTTTAGAGATTTAAAACAACGTATTAATATCATTCCGGTATCGCTAGCTTTGGCCCAAGCAATTGTTGAAAGTGGCTGGGGTCAATCTCGTTTTGCCTTAGAGGGCAACGCGCTCTACGGTCAATGGACAACCAATGAACAAAAAGGAATTATCCCAGAAGATCGTGATGAAGATAAAACGCATGCAGTGAGAAAGTTTGAAAATTTAAAACAGAGCACACAATCTTATATGCACAATATTAACACTCATCGGGCATATTATAGTTTTCGGGTAGTTCGAAGAATTGCGGAAAGAGTTCAATATACTGACCCAATCAGTGCCAAAGTGAAGTTTTTAGCTGCCTACGCAGAAATTGGCCAGGAGTACGTGGATAAATTAGAACTTATTATTGAGTCTAATAAGCTACGTGAATTTGATCGTTTTTCTTATTAATTAGTTCAAAAAGTACTGGTGGCCATACCAGAAGATACCATTATCAACCTTGGTACAATTAAAGCGGAGCCGTCCCGATACTGGCATTCTAGAAAGTTCAATTAAAAGTTTGTTTTCAAGAACGGTCATTTGTTTTTCAATTGATCCCTGAAAGTCACTAATAAAACAATTAACTCCTTTCACGCCCTCATCGATATCTAACACAAATCTAGTTGATGGAGGATTGAGGGTAGGATTTGATGGTTGTAATTGAGCTTTTTGAAATGGCAGTGATTTGGAAATATCACGTAATCGGTCAATGGATCCATAATTTTCGTTTAAAGGGTAACGTGGAATATAATAACGATAATTCATTGAGAAGGCACCGGAGTGCTGTCCAAAGGCTGCATCAAAATACTGCTCAATAATTTTTTGTGCAGCATCACTACTTTCACCAAAAGGGAATGCAAATAAATTTGGAATAACATTTAAGTTTGCAATGATTAAGCTTTGTGAAGTTTCAATTTCACTAATAATAGTCTCATCATCTAAGGTAGCAAAACTGCTATGTGTATGAGAATGATTTTGAATTTGTACACCCCTATTCAAGGCATCTCTTAATTGATCCCATGACATATAATTAAATCCCCCAACATTTTCGGTATTTAGAAACAATGTGACAGGAACTTGATATTTTTCAAACATCGGAAGTCCAACCTCATAAAACGACAGGTAGGCATCATCGATGGTAACAGTAATTGTTTTTTCATTTAATTGGTTAGGATCCAACAAATCACTTGCGTGGATAAAACGATAATTTTGTTCAGTTAAATAATTTAAATGGCTGTCTAATTGCTCCTCAGTAATATTTGTTGAAGGATATTTAGTTTCACCAAAACGGTGGTACATAATGATATTATTTGGAATTGTATCCTCTAGTGATGTTGCGTAGGATAGATTGAGTGAGAACGGCAGAAGACCAACTATAATGAGCAAACAACTAAAAAATCTAGAACTAGGCATTGATAGCTCGCTATCTTACTGTTCAATTACTTTATTTAAAAATAAAAAAATTTTTTGGGATAGCTTTATAAAAAATAACTTTGGTCACGAAAAAAATCTCTCTTTGATGCTTCAAAAAATGCTAATCGACACTCAAATAACCCCTAAAAACATAAGTCTTTTACATTTAAATAATGGGCCAGCTCGATTTACCGCTATTCGCAATTGTCATGCGCTCATGAAGGGTTTTTTCTTTGGACATAAAGTTCAAATATTGAGCTATAAAATTTTTGAACATTATTTCTTAGGAATGAATCAATCTTATCAAAAAAATATTCTTTGTATCATTGATACTAATCGACGAGATCTTGCCATTCAAAAGGTAGATCCCCAAGGAAAACTGATTGGCAAAACTAAAACATATTTAATTGATAATCAATTAGTTGAGCTTCTAAGTGGTGATTATGTTCTAATGGGAAATGGGATAGAAAAATTAAAAAAAATAAAAGATTATAGCTTCATTAAAAAGAAGTTGATGGGCCCAATTGAATTAAAATCAAATTATTTTCTCAACAATTTGTATCTAAAAAAACCACAAGGAAAATTTCCTAAAATCATTTATCCGTATTCTCCTGTTTAAATTAGATATTTAGAAAAGAGTATTTTTTTTCAATATACTTTTGATGGTATTCCTCAGCAGGGCAATAATTTTTTACTTCTTCAATCGTTGTAGTAATTTTATTATCAAATTTTTCTTTATTTAGTTTTTCGGATATTGTTTCTGCAATTACTTTTTGACCTTCATCAAAGTATCCCAAAAGAGAGCGATATTGGGTGCCTCGATCTGGTCCTTGTTGATTGGGGGTAGTAGGATCATGAAGATCGTAAAATAAATGAACTAGATTTTCATAGGAGACCTTATTTTCCTCAAATTCAACTAGCACGACCTCTACATGATCCGTTGTGCCTGTACATACCTCTTCATAACTGGTTTTAGAATTTTTACCTTGGGAATATCCTACCTCAGTTGAATTTACACCTATCACTTCAGAGAATTTTTTTTCTACTCCCCAAAAACATCCTGCTCCAAATACTGCTTTAGCCATGAGTTTTTCCTTTTAATTGTGTTTTCTGTGCGCTTCGTTGCGCAATACGTTTTCTCCAAATCTCATAACTTTTACGTTTAATATTTTTTTTCATAATTTTTTTAACTTCACCCTCATCGATATTATAAAGTTTATTGATATGGCTGAAGTCCGTCTGGTCGTCCCACGCTAATTCAATAATTTCGCTAATTTCACTGACGTTAAATTTCATTAATATCTAATGATACAAGTTTGCAGAATGATCAGATCTATAACAATTCGATGCATATCCCTGCTCTTGAGTGGTTAATTTAAATAATTTTCCTGCATGAGGTTGACGTTCTAATTCTATATCATTTAATCCGACTGACGCCGTAGTAATGTAGAGTTCATTGAGGTCAGTACCTCCAAAAGTGCAGCTCGTTACTTTGGAAACAGGGAGCTGGACAATTAATTTAATGTTACCTTCCGCATCAAAACAGCATACTTTTCCGCTTCCCCACATAGCTACCCAGAGGTTTCCATTTTTATCAACGACCATCCCATCTGGATTTCCATCTACATTGTTCATGGAAAGAAATACTTTTTTTTGAATTCCATTATTTTCAACATCAGACATTGAAAAACGATAAATAATTCTTTTGATTGAATCTGTGACGTATCCAACATTTCTCTCATAATCAAAGATAGGACCGTTAGAGATGATGTAAGAATTATCATAACAAATTGGTTGCAGGGTACTATCATGACATATAATTTTTCCTGTTTCTGATTTTTGTTGTGTGTCCATTGTTGAAATCCAAACTTGTCCATTTAAATCTACATCCGCATCATTGATGCGATTATCGGAATTTTCTAAAGGAATTTTTGCCAGTAAGTCTTTTTTGGAAATAGAAGAGTGAAGCGAAAATAAAGAGTCGTAAGAACTCATAAGATAATTCTCATTATCTTGAAGTAAAATATTAGTAACCCCTTCAGATACTAGGTAGTGTTTTTCTTGAGAAACATTCTGATCAGATTCAATGATTTTATTTTCATAAATATCTACCCACAAAAGCTTATCATGACGCCAATCCCAAATGGGGCGTTGGCCCAAAATACTTTTATACGATTGTGGACAGACCTCAGGCTGTACGTACTTAATCCTCACTTTTTTATTATAAACTAAAACTAAAATGAAAAAAAGGGCGCAACAACAAAGTGTTACGCCCTTGGTCTTAGGTAAATGAGGGTACTACCTAAACTTTTTTATTTATGCAGCTGCTGTTGCAGATGCTTTACTTGCTGCATCAAGTCCAATCTTAAGGTCTGCAATGATATCTTCTACGTGTTCGATACCTACACAAAGTCGAACATAGCCAGGTGTAACGCCAGCTTTTAATTGTTCTTCTGCAGATAATTGTGAATGCGTAGTTGATGCGGGGTGAATAGCAAGGCTTCTAGAATCGCCGATATTCGCCACGTGATAGTGTAATTGAAGGGCATCAATGAATGCTTTGCCTCCCTCAACGCCATTTTTTACTTCAATACCAATCATTGATCCATAATTGCCATTGAGGTATTTATCAGCATTTTCTTTGGCTTTACCTTCAGCAAATTTAGGGAAAGTCACTTTAGATACTTGGTCATGACCTTTTAAAAAATCTGCAACTTCTAATGCATTAGAATTGTGTTGTTTAATTCTCAAAGGAAGTGACTCTAGTCCTTGTATTAAGTTAAAAGAGTTTTGTGGAGCTATAGCAGCACCTAGGTCTCTTAATAAAACAACGCGTGCACGAATAGCAAATGCAATTTGTACACCAAAGATTTGAGGAACAACATCTCCCCAAACCGCTCCATGATAACTTGGGTCAGGTTGATTATAAAAAGGTTGGCGTTCTGGTATTGCTGTCCAGTCAAAGTTACCACCATCGATAATAATACCGCCAATAGATGTACCATGTCCGCCAATCCACTTTGTCAAAGAGTGCATGACGATTGCTGCACCATAGTCAAAAGGTTTACAACTTAATGGTGCAGCTGTGTTATCTACAATTAGAGGTATTCCGAGTGGTCTTCCAATATTAGCTACTTCTTCAATTGGAAAAACCGAAAGTTTTGGATTAGGAAGAGTTTCAGCATAATAAGCTCTGGTCTTATCATCTGTTAGTTTTCTGAAATTTTCAGGATCAGATGGGTCTGCAAATCTAACATCGATTCCTTGTGCTCTTAGAGTGTTGTTGAATAAATTCCAAGTTCCCCCATAAATATCTGTGGAACAAACAATGTTATCTACTGCTTGAGCAACGTTTTGAATGCTGAATGCAGAAGCTGCCTGACCTGAACTAAGAGCTAAAGCAGCAGCCCCTCCTTCAATAGCAGCCAATCTTTCTTCAAGAACAGCATTCGTAGGGTTCATAATACGAGTGTAAATATTACCAAGCTCTTTCAATGCAAATAAATTGCCAGCATGCTCAGTGGAATTAAATTCATACGATGTAGTTTGATAAATTGGAACTGCCACTGCGTTAGTAGCAGGATCTTTACGGTAACTTCCCCCGTGAAGGGCAAGAGTTTCTGGGTGTTTAGATGTAGTAGTCATATTATCCTCATTTATTATAAAAATTATGTTCTTTATAAAGAATTATGTTTTATATGTCAAACAATGTTTATAATTGTCTACGTTATTTTTTAGCCTATGATCTCAGCAATTTTCTTAAAAAGAATGAAATTTATTATACTTTTTCTCTTGGGTGCGCTTGTTATCAGTTGTGAGACTACCTCCCCTATTACAACGCCAGAACAAAAAATAATTTATGAACCTAAAGGAGAGACTCAGATCATTGAAGAAAAGGAAGATAGAAAAATAAAGGATTTTATCAACATAAAATCTTTTGAAGGAAAAAAAATTTCTTCTCTTCAAGAAAAATATGGTGATTTTAATTTTTCAAAACTAGAACAAACATTTGAGTTTCATAGGTACAATGCCGAGGGATGTCGAATTTTCATTCAGAATTATTCATCTAATAAGATAATAATTCATATTACAATTTATGATTTACAAACTGGAAATGTTTATGATCAGTATGATCAAAATTTATGTTCTTAATAACTATGTCAATTTGACCGTATCACTTACAAAATTTTAAAAATAAAATTTTATTATGAGGTTATTTATAACAATTTTATCACTCATTACACTCAATGTTTATGCTCATCATCCAGGTAATAAAATTGAAGCTATTTCACCTTACCCCACAATAGATTTAAAAATTTTTAAAGATAGCATGGATGGATATAACCTTTATATTGATTTAAAAAATTTTAGCTTAGACCCCTCTCAAGTAGGCAAAGAAAACAAAAACAACACGGGTCACTTACATCTTTATGTCAACGATATCAAAATCGCGAGAGTGTACTCAAAGTGGTTTCATATACCTCAAAGGTATTTCAATTTAGAAAACAATCTAATTAAAGTTACTTTAAATGCAAATATGCATGATGATTTTACAATCGACGATAAGCCAATAGTGGCAGAAATTGAGATAAATAATAATTAAATTTTAATAAATGCTGATTGCTCAGGATCAAGCATTTCCAGTTCACCAGTTCCAATATCATGCCATAAGCCGTGCAAAACTAACTCGTTGTTCTCTAAAGCTTTTTTAACAAAAGGAAATTCAATAAGGTTTGAAAGCGAGACTTTAATACTTTCTTTTTCTAATACTTTTATTTGTTGATCGCTATCATCTGATTGGGGCAACTGATCATATGCAGGTTTTAAAATATTTAACCACTTATTAATAAAGACAAATTCATTGTTAATATGAGAGCCCTTGCAATAATGATATCCATTCATAATTCCTCCACATTGAGAATGTCCTAAAACAATAATATGCGCCACTTTTAAGGATAAAACAGCAAATTCAATAGCTGCCGAAGTGCCATGATGGTCGCCATCAGGTTTAAAGGGCGGAATTAAATTAGCAATATTTCTGTGAATAAAAAACTCTCCTGAGTCTGCTCCAAAAATAGCGGTAACATGTACTCTAGAGTCACAGCACGAAATCACCATTGCTCGTGGATGTTGGCCTTGAGAAGCTAATTTTTGATACCAACTTTTATTTTCTTCAAAAGTAGTAGCCTTCCAGCCATGAAATCTTTTAATTAAATGGGAAGGTAAGGTTTTGATAAAATCACTCATGATGTTTATTTAACACGGTTAGCTATAAAATCAACAAAACTTGAAACATAAACTAAGGACTTATTATTATCAGAAAAAAAACTCTTCAGAGCTTTAAAATTTTTATTTTTGATATTGTGAAGATATTTTAAGCAATCTTGGTGATTGAATTTATAAGCAATGTTTGCTTTTTTTGAGTCTTTATTGATTTTCTTTCCTACTTTTTTTTCATCGCCCCAACGATCTAGCATATCATCTGTCACCTGGAAAATTTTACCTATCGTATCACCAATAACTTTCAGATCTTTTGCCTTTTGAGCATTCAGTTTTTTCACAGTCAATAAAAGGTTAAAGCATAAACTGAATAAGGCCCCTGTCTTCAATAGGTACATGGTTTCGATATCTTTAACGTTAGATTTTTTTTTCATATAAATATCTAACGATTGCCCAGCAATAAGCCCTTCTAAACCATTTGCTTTAGAGAGCATTTGAATAGCCTCTACTTTTTGGTTTGCAGAAAGGTACTTTGAATCTACGAGTGTTTTAACGGAAAGCACTTGAAACATATCTCCAGCTAAAACAGCGGTTGCCTCATCAAATTTTTTATGAACAGTTAGTTTGCCTCTTCGATAATCATCATTGTCCATAGCGGGCAAGTCATCGTGAATGAGAGAATGCAAATGCACACATTCTACAGCGAGAGAAAAGTCATTTAAAACCTGGGGTTTAATTCCAATGAGCGATCCCATTGTTGTAATTAAAAATGGGCGAATTCTTTTTCCACCAGTTTTGACAAAATAATTCATAGAATGTTTAATTCTTTTATCAACGGAAGCTTGTTTTGAAATATGGGATAAAAGAGACTGATCAAATTTTTTAGAAAAGTCTTTGATGTTCTTTTCTTGAAAACTATTACGAAGTCTCATCAGCCATTTAAATTACTCATATAATGAGATGAATGGTAGGCAAATATAATAATGACGATGAATATAAAGATGGCAAAGCAAAGAATATTAAGTTTTTTGCGAGTTTTTTCGGCCAATTGAGATTGGCTGATTTTTTTCGTTGAAAAATATAGTAAATATGTGGATAAGAAGAAGAAAAATCCTCCCATAAGCACAGAATCTTGAAATATCGCCATTTTTAGGACCTAATATATAGAATTCTGTGTGGAAAAAACATCTCAAAAAAGGTTTTTTTTTTCAATTTTATCCATATACTGCGTCGCAATGTGACATCTACTAGTTAAAGATTCACATACAAGTACTAGTACGTACGAATAATAAAAAAAAGGAGTAGTACTCTTATGTTTAAAAAAACCCTATTACCAGCATCTCTATTGTTGGTATTACCTCAGTTCGCTAACGCAGCTGCGAAC
>Ga0102960_1000571_pt1 | contig 13882 bp, 32 predicted proteins | sample SalPon2_B_H2O_MG_2_FD_84521 | JGI IMG/M metagenome (GOLD analysis project Ga0102960, IMG submission 84521) | Salt pond water microbial communities from South San Francisco under conditions of wetland restoration - Salt Pond MetaG SF2_B_H2O_MG | ecosystem: Environmental > Aquatic > Non-marine...
TCAAACATGTCCGAATTGTTCTCTAAGCTCTTAAGAATACTATCAACGTCCTCTAAGTCATATCCTGTACCATCTAGGTCGCCTGTTTCTTCCAGAATTTCATTTAAACTCTCTATTAAATCCATATTTTTCCAACCACCAAGCTCAGTAAGTCTGTTATCTGCAAGTAAATATGCTTGTGCCTCAGCTGGATTGTCAATGTTTACGCCTTTTATGACGGGAACTTTCCAGATGCCATCTTCAACAAGAATGCGTTCTGGTGCGTCTTCTCCAGCATCTCTAATTAATTTTAACGCTTGTAAACGACCATGTCCTACAAGTAATTTGCCGTTTGCGTCATTGAGTATGATGGGGTTATTAAAACCAAATCTGTTAATTGATTGATAAATAACACCTAAGTCGTGGTCTTTTGGGTTGTTATCTGCCTCAACTATCTCATTTAAATCTATATATTCTACTTCAATCATCTACATGTTCCCATTCATACAAGTATACCTCAGTAAGTAGCGTAAGGTGGTCATATCTTACTATCCACCAATTATAAAAGTATTTAGCTAAAAAGTTATTCCAATACTGTAACTTTTTTAATTTGTACCAATAATATTTTTTAAAGAATTTTACTCTCAAAGTATCTAGCAAATTGTACTTCCTTTATCATATCAACTAAACCAGTTGTTAAATCTATATAGTCATCATTACTTAATTCATACTCTTTCATTTGTCTCTCCACACTATCAACAATGTGGTCTACATAAGGTTTTCTCAAAACGGATTTCCTTCCCCTTCTTCTGGTACTTCTATACCTCTAAATAATTCTTCTAATACATTTGTCGAAAGAGATGAAGTACTTCTTCTTCTGTTTAATTCATTTAATATTGAACGTTCATCACACTTACGACACATTATTCTTCCTCCAATAAAGCTTGTACATCCCACAACTCCCACTTATCGTAGTAGTTCATTCCAGAATCATATCTTAGTTCTCCTTTATCACAGTTCTCAATAGAACTATATTTAAGAACTACTTTACACTTGTAGTCTTCACTAATTCTTTGTGCTAGTTTTACTAAGGGAGCCCAAGCACTTTCAAATTGAAACAATAAGTTTCCGTTTTGAACTGTTTGTGCATGAGTATAACAATCTGGCCATTTAGAACCATAGTTCTTTATGTTCCAGTCATACCAGTTAGTAGCACCATGTTTTTCTTCAAGCTGTTTTTTCTCGCCTTCAGTTAGGTCAACCAACTCATATTCAGTATCTTTAAACTGTTCAGACTTACCAACAAAGATATCGTGTCCTGCTTCTCTAGATAAAATCTCCATATCAGAAGGTGGCATGACCACTTTGTTATGTGTTTTTGCATACATAAGAGTTTCTCTATCACTACCAACAACATACTTTAAGTCTTGTGGCATTGGATAAAGACTTCTAGCAATTTGAAAGTATTGATTAGTATCATCTCTGTCATCTGTTTTAATCTTTGAACGTAACTCAGCAAGAACATTAGGTTCTGCTTTAATTATCATTACATTATCTACCCAGTTCGGCATGATTATTTCCTTTCATCCTTGTACTTCTCTAAAGCATCTTCTCTACCGCGAACTCTAGGAGTTTTAAATTTATGATGTACAAAACATTGTTTCCTATCGTTGTATTGAGATAGAATTTGTTCGCACCCTTCCTCGATACAAACTCTATTTTTTCCGTGTGTTTTACTTTTACGAGTAGCATATTTAGTTTTGCTACCTTTCATGTAAACATTACTCATTTATATCATCATCCTTATCTACTAAAATTTCTATCATTTCTTTTGAAAATCCATCAAGCCAAGAGTTCTCAGTAGCTCGTTGTTTATTTTTTTTATTCTCTTCACGAATGTAAAGCCATCTACTTATAGGATTCATTATTCTTTTACTACTCCTGTATCTATATACCATTGTCGTAAAGCTTTTTGTTGGTCTTCATCTAGCAAATCAACAACAAAGTTATATCTATTTGTCATAATTTCTAGTTGCTTTGATTCATCAAACAAAGTGTTTATTAATTTTCTGTTTACTACAACTTCATTATCTTTTACTACTTCCATTATTCTTCCTCATCTCTTTCACTAAAATCTACAATTGAATAACCATCTAGGTCATTGAATGATGTGGTCACTTCAGAGAATGCAACAATGCAATCATTTTCTGTTAACATATCAAGCCACTCTTGTTTGATGTTATTTACTAACACTCGGTCATCAACATCTTCATCTCCATCAAATATATCAGTTTCACTTCTTGCAAATTTAATCAATTGTTCCATTGTGATGTCCATATTCATATTTTTCAATAACAACTCTTGCATCCAACCACCAGATGTACCTTGGTCGGTTATATGTTCTTTTTCATATACAGAACCATCATCATTTCTACCATATACAAGCATTGATTGGTCTATATCATTTCTTGTTGCACCAATAGTTATGATTGCCTCTTCTCTGTTTGGCGACTCACTAGGCATTACGTCTTTAACACCATTATCTTCAAAGTCTTCTGTCGATTGTTTTGTAAAGTAAGTATCCATACTTATTGTTACTGTATCAAACTTATCAAAAGATAATAGATTTAATATATGCATACAAGCTTGTTGCTTTTCTTTTTGTGATGGTGGTTCAGCCATAATGGTTGCACCAATTACATTTCCTTTATAAAAGTTGAATATCCATGGGGACATATCTCCGAAGTCTTTATCAGATTCAAACTTTTCCATTGTCTCAAAGTATCTAGTAGAACTATTTATTATTTTTTCTTTTAGCATTTACATGCTCCTTCCGTTATATATATACTTATATTGTAGTGACTTATGGTAATCATGCAAGTCACATCTTACTTTTTCTATCATCCAATTCTCATCATGCCTTAACTTAAAGATAAGTGCACCAAATCTTGGAATATAGTGTTCCATAAAAACGTTATGACATACGCCGTTTATGTTGCTAAGGAGTAGGTGTTTAACCTTATCCATTTGGTTCATCTGGGCTAGTGTTTCTTCTGTAGATAACTCTGCGAGTATCTCGTTGTCCTCACTAGCCCAATCAGATAAACTTGACATGTTCATTAGAACGGCGCTTCACCTTCTGCGTAATCATTCCTAGCAACAGGTTGGGCATTAAGTATATCTTGTGCCATTTCTGTTTTGTTAGCATAATGAGATGTTGACTTATCTGAGTCATCACCTGCATAACTAATACCGCTAGCTACTTGATAGTCAAGACATACAGCGATTTGGTCTGCTACAACATTCATAGCAGTTTTTTCGTTTCCGTCTTTTCCTGTCCATTTATCTTCTTGTAATCTACCATTTACGATTACTCTAATAGTCTTACTATCAGGAGGGAATGAGTAGTTTAAGTTGTTAGCAAGGTTTTCCCAAGCAGTAACACTTACCCACATATCATCGCCATCGCCAGGGGTCTTAACGACCATTCTAGCTTTAGCAACCATTTTCCCAGTTTGTGTATTTCTAATCTCTGGTTGCATCATATTTCCAACCAAAGTTATAGAGTTATTATTAGCCATTTAATTTCTCCTTTTCTCTGACTTCTCTGCGTTCTTCCATCCATTCAATACGCCATTCTGGTTGGAAGATTCTTAACCATTTATCTTTTGCAGATTCCCATGGTTCGTTCTTTTCAAACAAATTTGTTAAATGTCTTTCACTCTTAATCAACTTATCATTGTTAAGTCTATCCATAAATGAAGACCAAGTTGCATGTGCAAAAGATTCAAATCCATTTACTTTTAGATATTGAATTAGTCCACCTGCGTTGCGTTCCATAACTTCGCCTGTTGACAATGTTAATTTATTTCTATTCTCTTGAGACCAAAAGCTGTATTCCTCTAAACAGGCCTTTCTAAATTCAATAGTATTAAAATATTTATGACCGTTGTCATAGTATCTGTTAAGTGTTGTCCATACAACATCTGATGGAAAAAGTTTGAAGTCTTCGTATAATGATTTGACTTGTTGGTCATCCCATTTGAGATGTTCCCAACGGAGCGAAATCCATTGTACTACAGTAACCCATTCCTGTTTGGTAATTGTTTCAAAATTCATATTTAAAGAACCCTCCTGTATACCAAACATTCTACTATAGATGTTGTAAAATTAAAAGAACTTACCACTACTAGATTTATCAAGAGTAATCCTCACCAGGCGTTGTCCACATATCAAAACTATATTCAACACCTTTATCTATTTCGGCAAGTTGAGATAAAATGTATCCTTCTGCCTCAGTTAAATCAGTACCTTCTGGAAACCTAAATGTAACAGATAAGTCACAAGTTGTTTGCTTTGGGTCTTCGTTTTCATATCTATAAATCGAATATTTATCGTTCATAAAACATCATCCTTATTCATACGAGCATTGTATTCCTGCTCATCTTGATACCTGTCGTGGTCATCCATAGCTCTTCTGTCGTATGGTGACATGTCATAGATTTCTGTAAATGCTTTTACATAAATTTTATGTGCAAACTTGTATCCAAGTCTTTCTAGAAAAGTACTTCTTCTATCTAGCTTTTCCATTACATCTAAAGAATATCTATAAAGTTTCTCTGTCATTATTCTTCCTCTCCGTTCATAACTTGAAATAAAGGTGAGTCGTTTACAATCCACTCACTTAACATAAAGTCATAGACTCTCATTGTGCTTTCTTTGTAAACAGTTGGCTTATATCTCTTAGTGAACTTTTCATTTTTCAAATCATGCTTGATGATTGAAAAGTATTTAGCACTTGCTTCAGCTATTTGTTCTGCCTCAACTCTTGGAACATTTGCAAAACCAAGAGTAACACCTAAATGAATGGCTGAGGAGTCTGTCATTGCGTTACGAGGCAATGGATTATTTCCCAACCACTCATCTAATGGTTTTAAGTACTTCATGCCCTTACTAAGTTCCATGCTTTTTGGGTTAGTGGACTTTCAGTATTCTGTACAGTCTTAATAGCAATTCTCTCATCTCGTGATGTTTCTCCACGTAAATGGGACTGCCATTGTTCATAATTTGAAACTGCATTAAGTAATGACCATGCAGTGCCTTGTTGATTTGCAAACTCTGGTTCATACCAAAGCTTTTCAATAGATGACCTCTGTTGATTAACTCTTGATACTTGGCTTGCATTATTCTCTTTAGCCATTGGTAACGGCATAAGATTCTCAAGTACGTCATAAAACATATCATCAGTTACAGTTGTATCTAATAATTTTTCCATCTCTTCTTGAAATCCATCTACATATTCGTAGCTTAAGTTAAGTAATGTTCTAGCTTGTTGTATTCTTCCGTCTACATTCTGTGTGTGTCTAAAAGAAAAACCTTTATAGGCATTACTTGATAAAGCTAACCTAAGAGTATTTGAACATACAACTCTTATAGGTGTAGGCAATCCTCTAACAGAAGTACTTCCATCATGTGAATTGACCATTAACAAATAAGGTACTGTTATATCTTCATCTACTTTTATTTCTTTTCCTAGGTTTAACATCATCCAAACAATCTTTCCATTGTTTAGTGAACCTGCTGTTTCGTATGTAGCTTCGCTATCATCAACAACAGTATCTAAGAAGTTAAAACATTCTTTGTTTTGTACAACTTTGTATCTGTCACCAACAACACCCAAGACGGTATCATCACTATCTCTAACAGTTGCAAATGTATCGGGAATATCTATAAAGTTTCCTTCCGTTTCATTTGCTTTATCAAAAGTAACAACAGGTCTAGTACTTACTGTCCAGTCAAGTCCTGCATGACTTATTGCTTGTTCTGAATTAACTGCTTTGTCAGTAACCGTACCAATTCTGTGCCATGGTGTATCCACCGCACTGTACATTGTTTCTACATTAGCTGGCATTTTTGCTCCTTCCAAACATACAAATTTCATTTTCAATTGTACGAGATGTAAATTCAAAACGACTTTGTTCTTTGTTAAGTCTCCATACCCTGTTTCTTACTCTTGTATTGTTTTGCACAACATCATTAGGTTGCTTATCTAAAAGTACCCACTCTCGTGGTTTAGCTTCTGTCATCCAATTAACCCATTGTTCATTTCTTTCCAATAAGTTTGGTGCTCTACCTGTATGATATTCTGGCAATTCAGTAAGAGTTTCTCCTACGTTCATTTCGCTCCTTCTTTTTGATTAAATAAAGTTGTCATAAATATAAGAAGTGTGTTAATCTTCCTATATAAGAAGTCAATCGACATTTCTATGTCAAATGACTCCTTCCTGTTATGATATATATGAGAGAGGGTTGAAAGACCCTCTTTCTGTTTATTCATCGTGTTCTAACACTCTTGCTCTATTTCTTGCTTGCAACACAGCTTCTTTCATCTGTGGTGAAAGTTCATTAAGTTCAGTATCACTAAGAGGTCTATACATTCCTCTTTCATAGTCGAGTCTATGTAAAGTTTCCTCAACATATTGAACTTGGTCTTTAGTTAGTTTCTTTTTCATAATCATTTACTATAAATCAATATGTAAATTTACGCAAATAGATTTAATAAAAAAAATTATTTTAATGATTTGACAGAATAAACTTTAGGTTCTATATTGAGAACAAGATATAACGCAAACTGTAATTTGCATTATGTCCTCCTTTCGTGGAAACACGTACGTTTGAGGAGTCAGGAAGCCTACTCGCAAGAGCTGGAATAAAGGCAGTATAAACAGATTAACTTTCCTGTTCTGCCCACTCAAACTAAGAAATTAGAGTAAATAAGGCCATCCTGTGAGGTGGCTTTTACTCTTTAAAGTCCCCTAAATCACCCCATTGGTCATCGAATCCAGCTGCACGGGATGTAAAATCGTCAATGTTTTTGCCTTTATTGTCGTGTGATGCCAACAAGGAGACAGCTTCGCGTGAGTCAATGCCTTTCTCATTACGACCAGTTGCACTAGCCCAATCTAAAACTGTTTTAACTCTCCATAATCTTGTTCTTCCATCATTAATTAATGCGTCTGGTACAGGCATAATTTTTCTAATTTGCCACGATGATACTGTATCTGGCTTAACTGATAGCACTATTGCTACTTCTGAAACTCCTAAAGGGTGGTCATCTGTATTATACATACATAAATTGTAGCAGAAATTAGAAAGAGAGAGCTGTCACCTCTCATCGGTTTCAGACTCTCCCCTCTAAAAATAAGATTAAGCAGACTGTCACCCGTTCATATGGGTTTCAGACCTGCTAAACCTAAAGCACATGTGTTTAGTGCGTAAAGCCACCTCTCGAATACTCGTGAATAGTCACAGGGTGCTTAAGTCCTGTTGTTAGGGCTTCCAACCCCAAGCATTCCAGTTATAAGTAGCTTTACGCACTTATCACATTTCCCACACTCCATGGTACTTTCATTGTGATTAAGTGCTTGGTACCATAGTAAACCACTATATGTGGTATGTCAAACCGAAGCTTGTGAATTGGTGCACAAATTAGTCAAAAAAATAACACAGTATATCTTTATTAATGGTATTATTAAGAGCAAGATGAGAGATACAGTTGAATTAGCTGTTGACAGAGGCCAAGAGCCAGTAGAAGTTTGGTTCGGCAACTACTTAATATCTGTCCGCTTTAACTCTATGTTACTAGGGTTCGATGCAGATGTATTTAAGTCAGACTCTGAAGGTAACCTTATTTTTGTCACTACAACAGGTGGCAAGACACAAGGTATTGCTTTACAACAAGCTAAAAAAATAGCTACAAGCTAGTATTAATTTAATAATATAACAGGAGGCCTTAGCGATAGCTTACGCTAAAACACAAAATGATAGCAGAATGTTTAATCATATTAGGAACAATGTTTCCTACAACTACTGGTGTTGTTACACCAGACATGTTAGAAGAATACAAATATTGTCAAGAAGTGGTGCCAGATAAAGCACACGAACACTTTGACCTTATTCAAAAATTTTTTGAGCCGATAAATTGGGACACATCCATAAGAGTTTCTTGGTGTGAATCAAGACACAATATAAAAGCATTAAGAACTGCAGAAGGTAACGATGACAGTGGATACTTTCAGTTCGTTCCGTGGACTTGGAACTGGATAGCAGAAGAACATAATCTTCCCGCGTGGGATGAGTGGGTAGTCCTTCGTCACGGGCAACCGTACGAAGGTCCCACATCTAAAAGCAGTTATGGTTTTACTTTTCAAAAAGCACAGTTTACTCCTTACTACAACATTATGTTTGCAAGCATACTTGTTGAAGATATGTATTCATATGTAAGGTGGACTGATTGGAGTTCAAGTAAGTGGTGTTGGGAAAATCAAAATAAATTTCAACGTTTACTTGCAAAAGAAAAATCAATGTAGTAATCTGTGACTACATTAACAGGAGGTAATACTAATGAATCGAGCACAGAGAAGAGCTCAAAAATCTAAAAAACAAGGTAAGTATCTTGGACTAGATAAGACAAGACAACATAGCACAGGAAGGATACAACAACCATGAACATTAAAGATACTGTTTATGACATCGCTAAGAACGACCACGAGTTAGAAAATTCAGAGTTACAAGAACTTAATAAAATTGATGACTTAGTTGTATGTCGTTCAGTTGCTGATTATGGTAACTACAAGACAAGAACTATCAGAGAATTTGCTGATACAAGAATAGCACTAGATGTAGAAGAAAAAGGTGCTGTAAAAATGCAAGGTAAAGTTTATAACTTCTCTAAAGGTTACAAGACTAAGGTACAAAACTTAGATAACTTAATCCAATGGATGACTGAACGTAATCTTACAGAAGATGTTATTAAAGATATCAAAGCAATTATAGGAGAAACATTTACACCTAAACTCAGAGGACTAGACGCAGTAGCAACTCGTAGAGGTATGAACCCTACAACAGTAAGAGATACTTTCCTAGTTAAAGAATGGGATGATAAACCTAAATTGCAGGTCATTGACCCCGAAGGTAATTACGCACCAGTGTGGGCAAAGAAACTTGCTGATGGTCAAAGACGCGACTAGAAACAATTTTGATGTATGCTTATTTTATGAGCATGTATCCACCAGACAAAGAAAACGAACAATTTGTTGAGTGTAATGTTTGTGGTGCTCCAGAGGAACTGCAACATCATCCAAATTGTCCTGTCCCCACAGGTGAAGAAATATTTGTTATGGACGCCGATATTGTGAACATTATGACAAACGCTATAACTAAATCTGCTATGGAATATATGAAAAAAATTAAAAGCGAAAAAGAAAAAATCTTAGCTACAAGTAGATTTGAACAAATGCAATCAGATTTTCTAGAAATAGGTTCTTTAGCTCAAGCACTATATGATGTAGGTAAAATTGGTTCAGCAAAACAAGCAATACATTTTATTAAGAACACATCCGAATATGAACATTATTATTTGTTGTGGCTAGAACTTAATAGACCACAATTAGGAAATGAAACTTGGGAAATGTTTCATAATGCAGTTTGGAACTTACGAATTAAAGGGAAGGAAGCTGATGGTCAACAAACCGAAGATACAGGGAACTAGATTCGAGACCCAAACAAAAGAATTACTACAATCTTGGGGATATAAAGCATATAGACTAGCCGAAGGTGGTATGGCTGATGAAGGCGATGTTCAAGTAGAACTACCAGAAGAAATGATTTTTGAATGCAAGGCAAGACAGGCCTTAAACATACACCAGACCTATGCAAAAGCTAAAGAAAAGGCAGGTTCTAAGCCGTTAGTGTTGGCCTGGAAGAAGCTGCTGCGAAAAGGAAACAACAAAAAGCGTACAGCTGATGGGGTTCCTACACTATATATCGTAGATGAGGAACTATTAAAGGAGTTATTAAGTGGATATAAACGACAGACTTGAACAGATAAAAAAACAACAAACCTCTAGAAAAAATTCAATATCAAGAGTAGAAGGTCGCGCCTCACAAGATAAAGCAAAAAAACTTTTAAATATTCCAGATAGTCCTTTAGGTAAAGATTCTGATGAGGAGTTTTGGAATACTGATAAATTAAGATTTGAAGTTAAGAGTGGTAAGCAAGTTAATGATACTGTTCTTAAATTTGAAAAAGCAGAAACACAATCTTGGGAATTTGAATTATCAAAGAATGATTTGGATAAACAAAAAGATTTGTTTAGTATGGTAATGATGCCACACGGCACCAACGATGGTTTGTTCCTGTGTAGATTATCGCAGTTACAGGAAATCGTTAAAGAGCTAAATAATATATGGAAACAGGAGGAAAATAATGGCTAAAATTTGGATTAAGTCTGAGCAAGCAATAGCTTCACATCCAAAAACATTAATGCTAGCCAATAGACTAGGTATATCTATACCACAAACAATTGGGCACTTACATCTTTTATGGTGGTGGGCGCTTGATTATTGTGCAGATGGATACATCACTAGATATAGGGATTACATACCTATGGCGGCACAATGGGAAGGTGATGGTGAAGAATTTACCAAAGCTTTAATGGAGTTTGGTTGGGTAGATGAGATTGATGATGAATTAATTATCCATGATTGGATGGACTATACAGGCAAACTAGAATCAGTAAGACAAAAAGATAGAGAACGTAAGCGTAAAGCTAGGAGTTCTGAAAACTCTAAAAACTCTGCTAATCGTGAATGGGATTGGAGTGGTCGTGATGATGACGATACTCTTAATAATCTTAGTAACATAGATGTCCAAGGGACGTCCGTAGGACATCCAGAGGACGTCCATAGCCCGTCCGACGTGAGAGGAGAGGAGAGTAGAGGAGAAGAGAGTAGAGGAGAGGATATTGTTCTTTCAGAACACACAGAAGTAGAGGTTGTATCTCAAATAGTCAACAATAACGAGGTTTCTCATTCATCTGTCTTTAGTGCATTGGTTGAGATATTTGAATATGATGTCAATGACCTAACTAAATCTACTAGGGGACAATTGAATAAGGCCGCTAAAGAGTTAAAAGAGGTTGGTGCTACAGCTCACGACATAAGAGCAAGAGCACAAAACTTTATTCTAACCTATGGTTGGAAACCAACACCACTTGCTTTAGTTAAACATTGGGCTGATTTAAGACAAGCTAAACCTAAATTAGACCCTAAAGAATTGTCCAAGTTACAAAGCAGAGTAACAACTGCTAGTAAATTAAATGAATGGACAAAAGAGGAAGACTAAGGTAAAATATTATTTATACAGGAAGAAAAGAGGTACAAAGTGTCCAAAAAATATCCTTCTAAGTTTTCACCTTTTTGGTGGGCTTTACAAGTTAAAAAAGGTAATTTAAAGGCCAGACCTAAATCTAATAAATGTATGTTCTGTGGTATGAGAACACAGAAAAAAGTAGAAGAAAATATTTGTACATCTTGTTTTCAATTAAGAGAACAGTATGACAAAAGAAATGGGAGAAAGTAATGAAACAATTACATGAATTGAGTAGGCCTTTTCCAGCGGAGTTTATACACAAAGCTCCTAAAGGAAAGTTTGGCGATTATATTCAACACTCTGTCATAAGACAAAGATTACTAAGTGTTGTAGGGCCATACTCACAGGAAGTAAAACACATCTTAAGAGAAGATGTAACAGACAAGCAAGGAGTAGTACATACTGTTATTACAGGTATTGTATTAGCTCTAACGGTAGAGATTGATGGACAACTTGTAACAGTTGAAGAATCTGGTGAATGTGAACAACCACTTAACTGGAGAACAGACGGTGCAAGAATGAAAGACGCTATCTCTGACGGAGTAAAAAGATGTGCTATGGCTTTTGGTGTAGGATTACATTTATGGTCACAGTTTGAAGGTAAGTCTGAATACTTTTTAGATAAACAGTTGGAAAAAGAATTAGACAATGACTAATGTTCCAGATTTTTTGGGTAGTTATGATGACCCAGAATTAGGATTACTAATAGAGTCTCGCAGAGTATTGCGTCTTAATTTGACTGAGTTGATTTCACAGTTCGATTCAGCAGAATTGGATTGGAACTCAAGCACTCGTCAAAACCTTGCTAGCGAGATTACTATTAGTGCAAATGCAATAATAAATATCACAAATTACATTGAAGACATTAGTGGGTTTGATGAGGACTATGAATAAAAAACCTTTAATTTTAGGGGCAAACGCTACTATGGAAATTGACAGATTTCCGTGGTGCAGGGTTTCGCCTTTAAGTCTGCCTCCTTTCTTAAGGGAATTTTCTTGCACCACATCTTTCCATAAAGCATACATATTTGGATATAATTCAACAACGTTAAAAATACTAGGGCGTGATAGGTAAGACTTATTGGATTGCGGGACAGCATTGCGAAAAGTAACGAGGGTTCAATTCCCTCCACGTCCACTAGGGAGGTAAACGATAGGTGTGGACACTGCTATCGTTGAACTATGGGGATAGGCCTCCCCACTATTTATGAAACATTATTGTTTAATATGTAGTAATGAGATAATAAGTAATGAATGCACCATATGTGTTGCGTGCAGGAAGGAGACTAAAGATGCATAACCTCTTTGTATATGGAACATTAAGAGAAGGAAAATTAAGAAACTCTGTATTGGCTAATTCTGAGTTTGTTGGAAAATTTAAGACTAAGAAAAAATATACATTAATAGATTTATCTGCATTTCCAGGGTTATTAAAAGATGGTAAAACAAAAGTAACTGGAGAACTATATAAGGTAGATAATGAAACTTTAGCTATATGTGACCAAATTGAAGGACATCCAAATTTTTACTTTAGAGATTATGTTGATTTAGATAATGGAATTGAAGCTTATGCTTATTTCCTACCTCCTAAAGAATATGATTATAGACCTGTTGTTAAGTCTGGTGATTGGTTTAAAAAATGAGTTTGCAGTTACAACTACAATGGGCAAAAGACGGTTTATGTTCAATTATGGAAGTGGATGACGATACATTTTTTGCTATTCGTGGTGGCTCTACTAGAAAAGCTAAAGCAATATGCCGTATGTGTCCTATCGTTGAAGAGTGTCTGAAATATTCATTAAAATATGAAACTGAGTTTGGTGTTTGGGGTGGTGTTGAACAACACTCCAGAAGTTATATTAAACGAAAATCCAATCTGGACGTTTACGATAAAACTGCAAATTCTTAAAAACTTCTAAACAAGCAACTGCGTCATCTATTGCATTATGATGATTTGTAAGTTGTATATCAAAATACTCACACATATTTTTTAAACTATGATTGTCTAATTCTCTAATCAATTCTTTTGAGTCTGTCATAGTGCATTTCCAAAAAGGTCTATCAAGAAATTTTAGACCATAATAAAAACTTGTATCGTTTAATACTTGTGCATCAAAATCTGCATTGTGTCCAACTGGAGTTTTATTACCAATTAGGTTTCTTACCATTGGAAATAGTTTGTCCCAGCTTGGCGCAGCCACAACCTCTTTGGCAGAAACATTAAGGTTTTCACCGTTTCTGTACCATTTCTCTTCAACTTTAAAGTATTCTTCTGGGGGTTTAACAAATGAGTGTGCCGTTTGTGTTGTCTTTCCGCCATCTTCCGTCCACGCCAAAGCTATCTGCAACATATCTTTTTTAGCAATATGTTTTTCAAAATAACTAGAACTGTCGTGTAAATTTACACCTGTGGTTTCAACATCAATAAAAACAAACTCGTTTATATCGTAGGGAGTTTCTGTTTCCTGCATAAATGCCTTTCATCTTTGATAGGTGGAATAATACTATATATAGTATAGCATAAAAAAAGAGGAGGTGGGCAAACCTCCCCTTAATTTAGATATATATTCTAATTATAACAGATTATAACAACCTGTCATTAACATAGTCGTAGTATCTGGCTTTGGAGCTATAAATACCTCTAGTAGCAAATACTCTTACTATATTCAATAAGCAAATGAGTGCTATTGA
>Ga0102960_1000572_pt1 | contig 13880 bp, 9 predicted proteins | sample SalPon2_B_H2O_MG_2_FD_84521 | JGI IMG/M metagenome (GOLD analysis project Ga0102960, IMG submission 84521) | Salt pond water microbial communities from South San Francisco under conditions of wetland restoration - Salt Pond MetaG SF2_B_H2O_MG | ecosystem: Environmental > Aquatic > Non-marine...
ATCTCCGGTAGTAACAAGTGTACCATCTATGTCAGGTAATTTAATTATTCTATTTGCTGTAGGATCGGCAACATCTAATTTTGTTACAAACCCATCACCACCGGTCCCTTCAAATTCAACAACTTCACCAGTATCTAAGTAGACGTTACCAGCAATAAGGTTAGCTCTAATAGTATGCGCTGAAAAGTCGCCTTTATTATCTCGGTAAACTACAGTGTTTGGAGTATTATTGGTATCAGATGCAAGTACAATACTTGGATCACCATTAACACCATCTCCATTTGTAATACTAATACCATTTCCAGATACTTGCAAGGTTCTAGCTACAGAAGACTCATCTCCATTTGTACTTACAGCTAAGCCAGATTGTGTAGGAAAATTAAGTTTCTCATGAACTTCAGTATCAATATTTAGAAAGTTGTCATCAATCTCTTGGTTTGTAAGAGGAGATCCTTTAACTAGTCTATACGTTATGTTGGCCATCTGTTATCCGTTCCATTTGTTGTTCTAATTTATTTATTTTCTCTATAAGAATATCAATTGACTTTTCTCTTTCTTTTAAAGCTCTTCTAATAGATCTGTGCTGTCTTAGTTTAGATTTATCTGTTTCTAAAACAGCACCATTATTAGTGTCTTTAACAAGAGTTTCGTTTTCAACTTTAATTTTCATTAGCTATCCAATGCAATAATTCTTAAATCGCGTAATTTAGGAGAAAACTGTTTTTGATCCGATAACATTACAATTTTAATTTGGAATGTATTAAATCTTGTTGAAATTGGATTATCATTAGGAATTCCAAAATTACCAAAAGCATTAGGAGGGAAGAACCTATGCTCTTTAAAATCAAAATTATTAATTGATGATGGTACTACATTTTCTAATGACATTTCTACCCAATTTTCATCCGTAATTGGTGTAACTTCTCCTGAAGGCAATGTTCTATAATATACTTTTACATCAGTTGATCCAGGTTTATTAATATCAACAGTTACATTAATATTTGAAGCATCAAAACCATCAGCTAGATTAATTGGTTTAGTTATATATTTTGCTAATGCATTTCCACCAGAAGATATTCCTGCCTCAGTTAATACGCTGGGATTATTAATTGTATTTTCTGTAACAATAATTGCTAATGATTTAGCATCAATCATTGGTGAAACAATACCACTATTTGATGTTAATCTTGCTCTTAAGCGAAGTGTTGGTCCACCACCTGCATTTGCAGCAGCGTCTAATTTTAATAATCTTGTATATTCAATATCCTGGTTTATATCAATTAATGCAAATTCAGGATCATAAGTACCAGAATTAGTATATGCTGCTGCATACCATGTAATATCAGTTCCATCCGGAGTAGCTGCATTTGCATTAGCAAATATTGCATGATAATCTTTAACTGTTGCAGGGTCTTGAATTTCAAATTCAGCTGTACCAGTTAATGCAAATGATGCTCTTCTAATTACAAATTTAAGATCTTTATTCTGATCTGCTTCCCATGTAGAAGCATTTTGTGACTTGAATAATGACCCAGCATATGGCTGTTTATCAACTTTAACTGTTCCATCTAATGATGTTTCTCCCATTTCTGCAATAAACACTTCATATTCTTGTGTATTGGCAATTAATGTAATTGCATATTCTCCTGGAGTTAAATGAACTGCAGGAAATTCAAATTTAGTAGGAAGATCTCCATCAGGATCTGCAACTACATCTTGTGGTTTCTTAACTGCTACAGCAAATGGTATTGTTGTTGTTTGTGCTTCTGGATATCCATTTACAGTTCTTCTAATTTCCATTGTGATTGGTACTGTATTTGATTTATTTCTAAAGAATACATCAATAGAAGAAATATGCATACCTTGTGGATAAGCATTGGCATCAATTAAAAATGATTGCGCAACAGGATCAGCCCAGAATCTTCTACCACGTCTTTCAATAACTCGTTGCTTTTGTATAGCGCGGGTTGTTAAAATATTTTCTTGTTTATCTTGTAATAAACCAACCGCAGTATATTTAGCTTCTCCAATAGAGTCTTGTGCTTCAACATCATTAGTACTACTATTAATTAATCTAAATGTTCTTTCTCCAGTTCTAAATGTTTCTGCTGGGATATCAAATAATACACCAATATTACCATATTCATCTGGTACAATAGCATCACCAGCATTATAGGTAGTAACAGCAGTAACTTCAGCTACTCCTCCATTGGCTCCAATAATGAAATCACCTATGGTAATTGATGTAGTTTCATTAAATACGGTTAATAATCGTCTTCGAAGTGTTGGTAATTGGCCAGCAGTTGCTGAGGTAATATCAGAATAGATTGCTGTCTCTGCAGTTCCAATAATTGAACCAGTAACCGATCCAGATCTTATAGTTAATCCTTCATAAATTCCTTTAGTGTCATCAAATAAATCTCCACTTTCATGTCTTACTTCAATAACTGTTAGTGGTGTTAAATTTGAATCAATTGAAGTATTTTCCATATAACCATATAAACGTGATAATGGTTTAAATGAATTACCAATTGCTAACACTTGATTATTTCTTATAAATGGAATAAATTGAATATCAACTACATTATTACCAAGACTAGATGTCTGTGATGATAGCACGTTTTGTTGTACTGATGCAGAAGTACTTGTAACTCTCACAGCATTACCAGATCCAGTAAATCTATTAATAATTAAGTCAGCAGCATCAGGTAATTGCACATCAACAATTTGATTAACTGCAGGTAGTTGGTTTGTATCAACCCACTGATCAAATGATGGCTCTAAATTAATAAACCCAGCAAATCGAATAACATTAAATGGGTTAACATTAATAAATGTTGTTGCTAACTTTTGTGTAATAGCATCAGTTTCAGAATATTGTAAAGTTATTGAATCACTATTTTTTTCGGTACTTGTTAATGTTCCTGTATTAAAATAATGAAATTCTGTAGTAAATGGCGCACGTAATTCTTGATTAATAGGATCAATTGCAGCATTAAAATCAGCATCAGCAGGCTGGGCAATTGAATTATTATTGTAGTTTAATGCTGCTTGGTTCCAATTATTTGAACCATTAAACCATGCATTCCACCAACCCCATCTTCTTTGTGACCATGCCGCTCCACCAACAGCAAATATATCAGCAGATGTAAATGGATCAACAGCAAAGCCATTCTTAAATTTTTCTTGATTTGATGCATCAGGGATTGCTGTATCTTTTGCTTGTTTTTCTAATAAAGATAATTGTGTATAGTATTCTAAGTTATTAATACGTTTTTCAAGTTTACCAATATCCTTCATTGTATAACGTTGGTTATCAATGTATTTAATTTGAATATCTGAAACTCGTTTTGTATACGGCGGAATCACAACAGCATATAAACTCATTCCATTTGATAAATCTGTTGGAGCCTTAGGATATATAGCTGGAGTTCCTTGCTTAACTACAAATTCTAAATTTGATGTAGCAATAATTTTATCAATTCTACCTAAGTAATATTCATAATCAGATTCAAACCCAGATGAAGATTCTGGATCTGGTACTAATCCACCAGTAAAGCCTGTGCCATTATTAGTTCTTATTGGTCTAAAATCAATAGCATCTCTTAATTCGGTTTGTTCTCCTGTAGCAGGATCAGTAAATACTGGAATTGAATCATATAATTCTTCTGCATAAGAGTCAACTGATAAATATCCATTACCAGAATGTACAAAGTTTCTATATACAACAACTAAATATTCATTTGCTGCTGGTGCAGTTCCTGATAAAGTAATTCCTGCATGATCATAATATTCTGCTCGTTGACCATTATCAAAAATATAATCTGATGTTACATCTCTATCTTCAGGATTTCCTACTAAACCAGTTACAACTCCGGAAGCATTTACTGTAACTCCGGTTGGATTAGTTGTTCCATTATTATAAATTGTTACATCATAAACATCTGAAATTCCTAATGATTCAGTAACACCTTGCACTGTATTTAATCCATTAGAACCATTACCTAAAATTTTAATTGTATAAGGTTGTAATGCTTTTGTTCTAGGTAATACGTTATTTTGAAGAACTGTTGCTACTAATATAATATTTCCACTAAGAGTTGGTGCAGCACCGTATGTAAAAGTTGCTTGACCTTGAGCATTGATTTCTATGCTACCAGAATTGTTATCTCTAAAATCTAACACAGCTCCAGTAGTTGGATTAAAAATTAAATAATTAGCTAATTTTTCAGTGTCACTTAAAACACCCGATCCAACTAATGCTTCTCCTGTGCCTGGTGATAAAGTAAATGTGCCAGCAGAAAATGAAAGATTATATGTTTTTTGAGTTACATAATTAGCTGAAGGTGTTCCATTATCTAAAAGAGTCTTAATATAATCATTTGACATTTTGAATACTAATCCTGGAGAATCCGCTCCAGAAATATATGTATCACCGGTACCATTAACTTTGCTATCTGCATTAATTGCTGCAGTCATAGCACCACTAGCTGCTGCTATATATTCTACATCTGCAAAAGAACCACTAGACATTTCAATATCAAATAAGTATAAATTCCATTTAGGATTGAATGGACTAGATGATTCAAGTCCTGCATATTTAATATATCGTAATTTAGCATTACCAATTGTTGTATTACCTGAGTTTTTTAAAGAAATTGATGTATAATTATTTGGTATTTGATTAAAAATTGGAGCTGTATCATTAGGAGCAGCTACTAATGAGTCAACTACTACATAATTTCCGTATGCAGTAGAAACGTTTGCTGCATTAGCAATACCAATATCACTTATATCACCTGGATTAATTGCTTCTCTTCGAGCTCTATCTAATGTTAAGAATTCTTGATTGATTGTTTCAAATTCATAACCTTTAATGTATGCTTTACCTGGATCTAATGCAACTGTAAATTTAGTCGGATCAGGAGTATCTGCCTGATGGTCTAAGACTTGAATTGGGAATTTTTTAACAGTATAATCACCTGATTCATCAAATGTTCTTCTTGCTAATTCATTACCAATTTCTGAATAAACAGTTTTTGATTTATTAACTACAAGTTCACCATCAACAACTCTAGCAATTTCAATAAAATTGTCTTGATCAGTACTTAAATCTTTTGATGTAAGTGTTAATTCTATTTTAAATCTATCAGCACCAGGAGCAGCAAAGTTTGGAGAACCTTGTGCACGATCAAGCAATTGATCATCAGCATCACTATTAATAATAGATTCTGTAACAATAAAACCAATATTTTTTGACGAAGTATTAGTATATTTGTCAACTGGTATTGTTTGAGCTTCTGCGAATACAAAATTACTATCAACAAAGAATATACCTTCATCAACTGAAAAAAGCATTGCATTATTAATTGGATTAGATATAATATTCTGGATTGTTGCAGAATATGCTCCATCTTCGGTTTGAATTACTTCACCTGCTTGAAACGCATCACCAGCAACTGGTTTAACTATAAATGTAATAGGATCGGTTGCTGTTAAGCCAGTTGCTTGTTTAACCCTTGCCTGTGCACCGGAAGTTTGACCTACAATAATCTTATCCCTAAATTGATTAATGTTTACAGATTGCCCACCAAAATTAGTCTCAACCTTTATTGATGTTAAATCTTTTTCAAATGTTCTACCGCCACCAAGTACAATAGAACCGTTTACAAATATGTGCTTACCAAATTTATTAATTTGATCTTGCAGTTGTGTTTGTAGTTGCGTAAGTTCTCTAGCTTGAACAGCATAACCTGGTCTAAATAGGATTCGATGATAGCCTTTAGTTTCATCAAAGTCATCATAGTAGGGATTTGTATTAAAATTAATTGCCATAGTTAAACTCTTTTATATTCGTTAATATTATTTATATTAAATTTCCACAATTGTTCGGACTGTTATGATCTGATCTGAGGTTGGTGCATAAGCGTCTCTTACACTAAAGAATAAGAAATCACCAGAGAACTGATCAATTGTTCTTTCAGATACAGCTTCAACAGTAATATTTTGTGTTACTGTTATTGGTTGTATTACTCTTCCATCATTTGTTGGATCAGTTGTCAATACATCACCAACTTCAATTGTAAAGTTATTAAATACTGATAGTAAGATTTGTGTATCTGTATAGTCTACAATACGATATTTTTTATACCCGTCTTTTGTAAGTAACATGTCATATTCAAGTTGTGCAGGATTAAAATTACCTGTAATCAGTACACACCCAGAACCTACATCTTCAGTAAATCTTCTATTAGAATTAAATTGTTTTAAATTTCTAATAAGACCAACTTTACGATAATCATTATTAATTTCTATGCCTTGGTTTTTGTCTCGTGATATTGATGTATAGAAAACAATAGCATTTGCATTCAGTTCATCAATTGCATTAGAACCATGGCCACCAAGTGGTGACATAATTGCTCTAGCAACTGCTCCATTAGAACCAGAATTCCCTGTAATTTCAATTTCTGTCCAGGTATATCCACGACCAGGATTAGTTATTGTAATTTCATATACTGAACCATTAACAATAGTTGCTGTCGCAGTAGCACCCTCTCCATCTCCAACAATATTAACATTAGCAGCTGCATAACCAGATCCACCATCAACAACTTTTACAGTATATATAGCTCCAGGCACTGCAAGCAATTCTACGTTTGCTTGTAAAGTATCAACATTACCTTTGTCAAATGATGCAGATAAAACAGCTCCTGATCCATTACCTGAAGAATCTTGAACTTCAATATTTGCAAACGTGTATCCGTATCCAGGATCTACAATTTCATATCCCACTATTTCTCCGCCTGTTCCAAGAATTGCTTCAGCAGTTGCACCATTAGACAGTGTTATTTTATGATTTTCATTTAACCCAGCACTTATAGGCACTCCAATACTATTTTCTGCATTTTGTTCTGTAGATGCTAATTGAAAATTAGTATCATCTACTTTTATAATATAATATGTATTGCCATTAGTTAATCCACTAATATCAGTTCCGCCATTGTTACTATAGACAACTTCATCTCCTGTTTCAAGAAGATGGTCTTCTAAATATGTTATTGTATTTGCATTAACATCATTTAAGGCATTAAATGTTTTTTCTGGAGCTGTTACAGTAACGGAAGGAGCTGTTAAATAGCCACTTCCCGCATTAATTAATCTAATTTCTGTTAATTGACCATTTAATATAAAGGCTGAAGCTGTTGCTGCTATTCCTCCAGCAGGAGCCGCGCCTATTGTAACAGTTGGTGTTTCTGTATATTTTCTAACATTATCAGTTACAGGAATTTGAAAAATAGAATCAATACCTGGTGTTATAACTAAACTAATGACGGCTTCAGTTTCTTTAGCATCAATTGTAATATCTGCTAATGTTCCTACATATTGTAAATTTACAGTTCCATTTAATTCACTTCCACTAGTATGTGTAGGAGCGTCAGAACCTAATGTTCCACCAGAGTCTACTTCATAATAATTATTATTATGAAATACAATATTATTTTGTGCTACTGGTGCGCCAATTGCCCAATTTAATGTAACTTGTATAGGCCCATCAATAGTTGCTATTGGTTGTTCAGAATAACCATATCCTATATTAGTAATAATTATTGAATCTACTTCATTATTACTAATTGTTAATTCTAACTTGGCTCTTTCTCCAACAAATTTTAATTCAGAACTTCCGGAAGTTATTGTTCCGGAATCATGAATTGGGGCACTTGATCCTAGTTGTGTTCCAGATACTACACGATAGTATCTTTCAACAATTCCCGAATTTTGAGTAACAACTGTAGAATTTTTAATAATAGCTCCTACAGAAACATTTAAATTAGGCTCAAACAAAGCATACGATGAAAAAGGTTCTGATACAATGGAATTTGGAATGGTCGTATATCCTGACCCTGGATTATTAATTGTATGATTACCTTCTTGGCCTAATATTCTTAATGGATTATCTTCTTGTTGACCATCACCTTCGAGAGATACTACCGTTGTTGCTGGATCGTATCCACTACCACCGTTTTCTATAGAAATACTTTCAATTTCGCCTGCACTATAAAAGCTCGCCTTTAAGGCATTTGATACAGGCATATATTCTGATGATAAGAATCTATTTCTTAATGAAACAGGAATTGTATACATAAATTTCCATTTATATCCATCAGATGTTTCAAATACATCAGGCGTTGTTCCTGTTGGTTGAACAGTAGAAGGACTATTATGATTGTTCCAAATACATTTATATACGTTATACTGAGTTGTAAGGACATAGAAGTTTGAATCTTCTAGGCGTGTAGCCCCGGAGTAAGCAGGGCCGAATCCAAAACCAGTTGTTGTATCATATGCATCATCATAGTCATCATATACAGTACCTGATATCCAATCAATACGTCTTACAACATAAGAAACATCTGATGGTTTAACAAGTTTTGCGGTTAAGATATCACGTCGGACGTGTAAATCATATCTAAAATTGTCTGATGGTGCACCAGGTGCATCTTCTGTTGGGTTAGCAGGAATAAACGGTGACAAGAAATCTTGCCAAGAGTTTTCCTTACCAAACCAATGATAGTAGCGTGCTGTTCTAGACGTTACTTCCTGGTAGATAGCATCAGCAATTGTTTTCTTAAACTTTGCTTTAAATACTGAATATGAAGCCATTTAATTATCCTACTGTAATTACCCACGAAATTGCAACTGTTTCAGTTGCAGATTTATTAATGATTGGAAATGTTGTTCTACATAACATAGTACCGGCCGTTAATTTTTGTGTTACACCTTGACCTGGGCCTGCACCTTCAATCTCAATTGCTGTACCATTATTAGCATCTTGTAAAGTAGAAGCAAGCTTAAATGATGAACTAGATATTTTAATTACAAAATAAGAGCCCCCGTCAACAAGACCAGTAATAGCAGCCCCGCCGCCGTCAGTATATGTTACTCTATCTCCTGTTTCTAATCCATGATTAGCTAAATTAATAAATAAATCATTTCCATCATCTACATTATTATCTGAATCAAATGTAACTATTGCTGTTGATGGTAAATTAAACAATCCTGCTTCAGTTAAAGCACCTGTACCAACACCGGCTCCAAATGAAGCATTAAATGTTACTGAAACCCCAGAAGAATTTGCACTATTAACAGCAACCCGAGATAATTCATTTTGTAATGCTGTTTGAGCTACTGCTGGTGTTGATGCATCATCCCCAATTCCCATATATCCTATTTCTGAAGGACCAGTACTTGGAAGATGTTTAAATGTTGACTCATCATTGGCATCTAGTAATAATGGATCATAATTAGGATTAAGCTCAAATTGACTACTTACAATCCGCTTTGCAATGAATTCCTTTCCTGACGTTACGACAAGGTTAGGAACTTCTTTTTCATAGTTCACCTTACCTTCTTTATCGTATTTTTTAATTGACAAACGCCCTGTCAATTTAATACTGTCTTTTAACATGTTTACTCCTAAATTACCGTTGTTGTTATATTTGAATCAGTCACGGTGATATCTGACTCTAACATATTTCTTGAATCGCCATAAAATGTTAACATTCCTGGTGGGTTATAATCTTGCTCATTTGTAACATACTCTTCTAAATCATAAGGTTCAATTCTAATTAAACCTCCCTGATCTGTTGCATAAGTATAATCTGTTGGTATAGTAATATTTATTAAAACAAATGTAGACTTCGATACCCACTTCGCTAACTCTATGTTACCTTCAATGCCTGCCACAAAGTTATTCTGAATTTGATACTCACCAAATAATGCAGTGCCAGCTGGATGCAAATATGATTTAGCAATTGATTTATATTTTTCTAAATTTTCATCAACTGTAATTAGATATGAATATTTTTGATAATAATAACTATCTTGAATAAACATATCGTCATCAAGAAAACTATCATTCGTAGAATAATATCCTTGATATTTTGCTACAGCACCAATTTTAAATTCTATTATAGCAAAATTTGTTTGCTCATTCTCACCTATTTTTGTTTCTTCAAAAAATTGCTGTAATAGCGTTCCTGCATATGTTGTATCGCTGTATTGTGTTGAAACATAATTAGGATTAAGTGCATACCCATATTCTTGATATTTATCAACTTGTGAATCATCAGGTAAATTAAACTGTCTAGTTAATCCTTTATCTAATGTAAATGTAGATCCTGATGTATCAATTTGTCTTTTAGAAGATAAAAGAAAAAAGTCATTTTCATATCCAGCTCCAAATGACACATTAACAATTGCTAATATTCCACCGTTTTCATTTACTCTTGTTACTTTTAATAGTTGGGTAATTGTTTTACCACCAGAAATAGTAGTACCTTCAATTAAATCACCAATTTTAAAACCTTCTCCAGGTTGTACAATTCTATAACTAGCTGTTGTTGGTATAATATTACCAGTAATGCCGTTAAAATTAATTGTGAAATTAGTTTCAATGTTACCAAAAAAGTTTTTATCTATGAATACTTCATAGATATTATCTTGTATATGCTTAACACGCGTAATAAACACACTAATTGCAACATTAGTACCACTAACAGCAATTCGATTTCCAGGTAATGTATTTGCATCACCCGAAGTAATGTCAATAAACAATGACATCTCTTGGTTCCAACGACCATCAGATGCCTTAAGAACAGAATTCCATGGATATGAAATGTCTGCAGTTTTATTAAATAATATTTTAAATAAAAACTTATAAGAAGACTCTGTACCTTTTGATTTAAATAAAGGTTTAATCTTTCTTAAAAATAATTTTTTATCAATAAATGGATACTCAGTCCCACCTAGTACATCAAGTTCTCTTCTAAAATACTGGACATATTCATCAAGTGTACTATCAATATCTCTTAATTTTAAAAGATCTCTACGTTCATGCTGGTCTAACCATTCATAGTATCCCTTCATGAATTCTACAAATATTGGATAGTCAGACCTTACAAATTCTGGTAATTGGTTAGATACAATACTTTTTAATTTAATATCAGCCATCTATTAATTTCTACTTGATGTAAATATATAGTTAGAATTACCAGCTTGATCTCCTTGTGCTACTTTATCAGCAATCACATTAACAAATATATTTTCATTTGGTATTTGAACTAATTGATTTCTTATAGATGCTACATCGTTTGATTGTGGTTTTAAAATTAGCTCAAATGTAGGATGCATAGATGTATCAATTCCAGTAATTTCTAATTCATTCATTTTAATATAACCAATATCGTAATTGATTTCACCAAAGTCACGAATATAATTTTTAATATCATTTTCAATATAATACATTCTCAAATAGCCAGTTTGTTCGTCTGGATTTGGAAAGTCTTCTAAATACATCATTTGATCATATCCAGCAATCGTAAATCCGCGTGAAGAGATTGATTGCTCTGGCACACCACTATGATAAATTGGGTTGCCAAGGTTAATTTCGTATGTTGTATTACTATTATATCTTATATCAATCTCTCTGTGCAATTTAATTGTTGTAATATTACTTAATATAGAATCTTCTGTTGCATCAATATTGCTTGATAGATTTGAATATTTAAATATACCAGTAAACGATTCTAAATGATCATCATTATAATCTTGTATAGTCTGTATAACTAAATTTTTAATATCATTTTGTGCCCGTATTGTTAATTGTGGATTATAATAAACTGTTGTATTTAATTCTAAGTTAATATATTCCGGATCAACTAACTCTGGCGTAATAGATACAACATTTTTATTTTTTAATATTTCTGACGTAATTAATTCTTTTTGTGCATTTGTAAGCGTATTTGTTGTTTTTGGTTTAATTGAAATAAACACTTTACCATATTGAGCTGGAATATTATCTTCACCACCCCATACGTTAATTGTTTGAGCATCAGGAAAAGCTCTATAGATTGTTGCTTTATAATCTTCTGTTGTAACAGCTCTATTTTGTGCTGTGTAATATCTTGGTGCATTATAACGTATTGATTCAATATCTTCAATATCTGTGCCGCCGGTTGCAGGCATTGTTGTTGTTACTGAAACATTACCACCTAAAATGCTTGATCCTTGATATGAAAATACGCGAGAACCATTTGCTTCTGATTTATTTGTTGTCATATATGAAATAGTAACTATATTACCATTTGCAAGTGATTTACCGATAACGTCATTACCAAATTCTAATTCATATACTTCGCCTTCTATTTCTTTTACAAAAAATACTTGTGAAGTAGAATCTAAGTCTAGTAATTCATCTTGTCTAACATATGTTTGAAAATTAGAGGAATTAGCATTTTCTTGAACTCTTACTTGTACTGTATTTAAATCTACATCTGCATTCGGAATTAAATATCTAACCCCATCAGCAACAGTATATCTAAAGTCAAGCAATTGACCTTCTTTAATTTCAACATCAGTAAATGTATATGTTGAACCATTTAATGTAGCAATTGCAGCCTCTGTATTATAGAAATTATATGTTGAACCATTATTAGTTGAGGCAAATGCTGAATATGCAGGAATTGATAATATAGCAGGTGTTGATGACGTATTTGAAACAGTAATATTTACTTTAGCTGTAGCAGCTGAAGCAGAATGCGGAATATACCCAATTTCTTTTGCTCGGGAAACGACGCTTGATCGCTTGCTGGCTGAATCTAAAAATGATTCATTAACCGCTAAGTTAGTATATAGAGCATTGTAATGGGTGTTATATGCCAATATGTCAAGTAATATAGACATACTTGATCCATCAAAATCATAATCTTTAAATGTATCTTGGCCTTGTAAATAAGTTTTTAAATTAGATTTTATTTGATCAAAATCTAATTCTGTTGTTTGTATTTTTCTATTTGTATAATGCGCCATTATCGTGTTCTCGTTAAAATAAGATCAACCTCTACAGGCCTTGTTGTATTTATTATTCTAAAATATATTTTACAAAATACGGTATATTCATCCGGTGATGAATTCACTTCAACATCAATTAGTTCAACTCTAGGTTCAAAGTTTGTTATAGTGTCAACAATTGCTCTTTTTAATAACAAATTAAGAGTTGGACCTGCTGGTTCGAATAGTAATCCACGTATTTGTGAACCTATTTCAGAATGGAATGGTCTTTCATAGTTTTGTGTCAAAACTAGATTACGAACAGAAGCTTTAATTGCTTCTTCGTCATACTTCATAGCCACATCATATGTTGCAGGATGCTTAGTAAAGTTAAAATCAAAGTCTGAAAATGTTCTTGTATTCCTTGCCATACTATTATTTATAACCCTTTTAACCGAAAAATACGCTTGGTGAACCTTGTGCAGATAAAGATCCGCAACTTATAGGATCACCAATCCTTGCTGCAGGTATACCATTTACATAAACTGTAGAAGATCCTGTTTGTAATACACCATCGTGTGTATTATCACCACAAGTATGATTAACCCAATGATCCCCTTCTCGATGTACGCCAATGCCATTCACAAATACATTAGTACTTGCTTCGTCATTAACCCTAGGTGGAAAACACCCATGGCCTGTACATCTATCTCCTAATCTAGTTACTGCTGGCATATGCTGTCCAAGTTTCTTGTCCTTCTTCATTGATTTCTACCACTGAAACAGGTGCATTGTGTGTATGTGATAGATAGAAGTTCATGGCCATTTCAGCTTTTTTAGCTTCTATCTCTGCTTCAGTTTCTACATAAACATATCCACTATTTTGTGGATCTAAAATTGCATATTTTATTGTCATGAAATTGCTCCATATCTTGTACCTGTTGCGACCCAGGTTACTGCATTACCATTTAGGTTTATACATTTACCGCCAGCACCAGCGCCTCCAGGACTTCCAGCACCACCTGAAGCTCCCCAACCTCCTCCGCCGCCAG
>Ga0102960_1000583_pt1 | contig 13705 bp, 17 predicted proteins | sample SalPon2_B_H2O_MG_2_FD_84521 | JGI IMG/M metagenome (GOLD analysis project Ga0102960, IMG submission 84521) | Salt pond water microbial communities from South San Francisco under conditions of wetland restoration - Salt Pond MetaG SF2_B_H2O_MG | ecosystem: Environmental > Aquatic > Non-marine...
AATATTGCATTTATAGAAGACGCTGCTCAATCTTTAGGTTCTAGTTTAGATGGTGTACAGGCAGGTTCAATAGGAGATGTAAGTACATTAAGTTTCAATGCAAATAAAGTAGTTGCTGGTATATCAGGTGGTGGGGCAATCTTAACAGATGACAAAGATAAAGCAGAATTATTTAAGAAGTTAAGAAGACACGGTAATAATGAAATGTTAGGATATAACTCAAAGATGTTATTACTTAATGCTAAGTTTATAGATTTTAGATTAAAAAAAATGAAAGAATGGCAATCTAAAAGACAAGCAATAGCAAAACAATATGATGAACAATTACAAGATTATGTAACAATACAACCATCAACAAATGGTTTAAACCATAACTATCACAAATATGTTATTAGATTACAAAACAAAGAAATAAGAGATAGATTGAAAAAAAAATTAGGTGCAAAAGTACATTATGACAAACCTTTATCTGAAAATAAAATGTATGAAAATATAAAACATAAAAAAGATAGTACATTTATTAGTAAGATTGTATGTGATAGTATATTGACATTACCTATACACGCATATATGAATGAGCAAGAAGTAAATAAAGTTATTAATACTATTCTTATTTTTTTAGACCAAGAAGAAAATAAATTTGTAGATAGTATAAAACAATTAATAGGTGATAATATATTTGATAAGAGTTTAGTTAATGAAACTACGGAAGATATTTACGACTATATTGTAGAGAAGACTTACCAAACACCAGAATATATTGAAGAAGTTGAATTTAAAGACAAAAGAAAATTGAAAATAGCATTTAATAAATTTTACAATAAAATAAAATGAATTTTGCAAATATAAGACTCAATATAGAAAATAATCCTAGATGTACATTAGGTTGTCCTCTTTGTAAAAGAACTACATACTTTGATTTAAACAATACCAAAATAGTTCCTGGTATTGATTTGTCCCTAAAAGATTTTAAAAAATGTTTAGATTTCTTTAAAGGTGGAATTACATTTTGTGGTCAATTGTCTGACCCTATATTTAATAAAGATTTTATAGAAATATTAAAAATGTGCAACGATAACAAAGTTGACACAAAGGTTAATACAGCTGCCACAGGTAGAAAGGAAAATTGGTACAAAAGTGCTTTTTCAGCTAACCCAAATGCTGAATGGACTTTTGGTATAGATGGACCTCCTTATTTAAGTCATAAGTATAGAAAAAATCAGAATGGCGAATTTCTATTTGAAATGATGATGTTGGGTAAAGAAATGGGATTAAGAGTGTATTGGCAATATATTGTTTTTGATTATAACGAAAAATATTTAGAAGATTGTAAAAAATATTCAAAAAATTTACAAATACCTATGATTGTAATTTACTCACAAAGAGATAAAACCGGTAAAGGTGATTTTACATATGAATAATAAACTTGAAAAATATAAATCTGAACTTACTTTTCCCGATAAAGATAAAAATGAACTAAAGCCTAAATGTATTTACAATAACCAACAACTTACTTTGTCAAGTATGGGGTACTTTGCACCTTGTTGTTGGGTTGATGATGAATTATATAGAAATCAAAAATGGGTAAAAACTTTGTTTAAAGAACATTTAAAATTGCAAAATAATGAAAAGGTAGAAGATATTTTTAAAAGTAAAGAGTGGACAGATTTTTATAAAATGTTAAAAAATAATCCCAAAGACGCACCGCCAGTTTGTTATAAATTTTGTAGTAAAGGTGTGGTAACAGATAAAGAAACAAAAAACGGTATAATTAAAACAGTAATAAAACACTAATGAAAACCTTACAAGAAATACAAGATAATTATTTAGCAATAGATTTTTTTCTATCTATGTCCTGTAATAAGGACTGCCACTATTGTACAAGTTATACTTTAGAGATGAGAAACTTGACCGTAGATATGGATTTTTTAAGAAAATGTTTAGACTATTTAAAAAATTATAAAGTAAGAATATGTTTGTTAGGTGGTGAACCTGGTTTAATTAAAAATTTAGATGATGTTATTAATGAAATTAAAAAATATCCTAACTTTGTATGTTCTGTATTGTCTAACTCTTTTATTCGTAAAAGATATCCACACATATTAGAAGACAAGGATATATTGTATGTTGAACATAATATATTAGACTGGTACGAGAACGAAGTAAAGAAACTAGGTAACTTTGACTTTGTACCTGAAAATGATAATAACAATTATAATGTAGTTGTAAAAACACCTAATTATTATGCGTTTAATCACAAGTATCCTGAAATTATGAAAAAATTAGATCATAAGAATACAATGTGGAAAGCATTTAATGGCAGATCAAAAGAATTTACAGATGTTATACAGGCACCTGAAATAGATAGGAAGATGTGTGCTGCTTTTCCTATGGTACCTGTTATTGATTTTGAAAAGAAAGTTATAATACATTGTAGTAAAAAATTTGCAAATAATACTGAACTATCCAGAATGTTTGAGATGACAAAAGAAAATGTAGATAAGATGATGAATTTTCAATTATTTAAATACGAAAGTTATTGTAAGACTTGTACTGAATGGGTACAACCTAAAGGTCATTTTCCTATGAGAAAATATGCGAAGTTGTTAAATGACTAAAATATTTTCAGTAGCATTAAACTTACACGATCACAATACATATGATGGTGTGTGGCATAATCAAAGAGAAAGACATACTAGATTTAAACATAATTTACCTTATCACGCTGAGGCGTATGCTCATCAATCAGATATATTAAACCCAGCAGATTATCGTTTAAATGAGGAATTTGTAAAAGAATATTTTAAAAAAAGAGATGATGTATTAGCATTTACTTACACTTATGGTGGTATTAGAATGTGTAAAGATATTATACCTAAAGATGTATTTAATTATGTACCAAAAAAACTATGGGATCATTATTATAAAGACAATTTTTATTATATAGACCATCATCAATCTCACGCTACTTACGCCTTTCTTAATTCAGGTTTTAAACAATCTGATATACTAGCAATTGATGGTATAGGTTCAAAGTATAGATGTGTATTCTTTAATAAAGACCAAAACTTAATAGACTTGTCGGATAAACTACCTATTGGTTGGTTATGGAATCATATGTCTAACTTGACAGGATTTGGCACATTAGGTGCAAGTAAACTTATGGGCAAAGTAGGATATGGTCAATATAGACAATATTACTATGATGTATTTGAAACAATATTAGATGGACCTATTACTGAAAAGAAACAAAAACATTTTAATCATATTGATTTATCTAGTGTAGAAGACTTGGCATTTACATTACAAAAATTTACAATAGACAAGATAAAACAATTTGTTTATCCTTTAAAATCTTGTGATAATTTATGTATTGCAGGAGGTGTTGCTTACAACGGATATATGAATGAAGAATTTACTAAACACTATAATAATGTATTTGTACCACCAGCAATAGGTGATGAAGGTCAAGCATTAGGAACATATCAACACGCTGACTATGTATTGAATAACAATATACATATAACAGAAACATTTGCTGGTAAAGAATATGATTATACAGGAGATGAAAGAGTTAACTACAAAGAAGTAGCACAAGCAATTGCCGATGGCAAGACAGTAGGTTGGTTTCAAGGTAAATCAGAAAGTGGTAATCGTGCATTAGGTAATAGAAGTATATTAGCAGACCCTCGTAATTCTGATATAAAAGATATTATTAATCATACTATAAAAATGAGAGAAGACTTTAGACCATTTGCACCTGTTGTATTAGAAGAACACTATAAAGAATACTTTGATACAAATAGTCATAGTCCTTATATGAGTAGAATATGTAAAGTTAAATCTGATAAGGTACCTGGCATAACGCATATAGATAATACAGCAAGAATACAAACTGTCAATCAAAAACAAAATGGTAAGTTATATAATTTAATTAATGAGTTTTATAAGATTACAGGTATACCTATGTTATTAAATACAAGTTTTAATTCTCAGGAACCTATTGTAGAAACACCTGAACAAGCAATAAGAACATTTAAAAAAACAGCATTAGATATATTAGTCATTAACGATTGGATAATTAGAAAATGAATTACTTTGATACATTAGAAAAGAAAAGAAATCACGTTAAAACTTATAGTGAAAAAATACCTCCTAAAAAGTTAATAGAACAGGCATTATGGAAAGCGTGGAAAACATCTCCTTCAAAAAATAATGCAATGGCATATGAGGTACTTGTATGGGGTCCAGATAAAGAATTAGAAAAGGCAGCTATTCATAGTTTAGTTGTTAAAAATCATATACACGCTGAAGATAGAGCAGTAGAAAAAAAATTAATGAATAAAACACAAGAAGGTGTTCCTAATCCATATTATGAACATATAAAATTAAATCCATATTTAATTACAATACATAGTAGAATAGCATACCCGAATCGTTTTTATAAAGAACAAGTTGAACAAGGACATTTTTACGACCAATCACATAATCCTGAAGATATAATAGATTCAGTAGCAGTTGAAGTAGGTTTGTTTGTAGGTAATTTAGGATATTATTTACTAGAAGAAGGATTAGATATATCTTACAACTCTTGTTTTAAAAGAGAAGTTAAAGATTGGCATAATGTAGGATTACATATGGTTGAACAAAGACCTATAACAATGTTAAGTTGTGGTTATGCTGAAAGATATAGAAGACAAGATTTGATAGATAGAAAAAAAGAAAGTTGGGATTTAAAACCAGAAATAAATGAGATAGTAAAATGGATATAAAATTATTACAAACGATATTGGATAACTTAATCTCTCCTTCAATGAGGGATGCTGTTAATAATCCTAGTGATGAAAGAGGAACTAATAGAGTTTCGGAAGAACAAGATTTATTAGATTCATTTAGTCCTATGCAATTTAAATCTAAACTTAAATTAGTAGAACACATAGATAAATTAAATATTCTAACAAAAGATTCTGAAATAGTAATATTTGGTTGTTGGTATGGTAGTATTTTAATACCAGCATTTTATAATAAAGTTAAAAAGATTACTGCTATTGATATGGACCCTAAAGTTATTAGTATTGCAAAATATAAATTGTTTAAAGATTTAGATGTTGATTTTATAACTGGTGATGTATTTGAAAAGTATAGAGACCAGTACACAAGTTGCGATTTGTTTATCAATACTTCTTGCGAACATATGAAATCTATGAAACAATGGGGACCAGTACCAACTTATAAAAATCCTTGGTGGGATAGAGTATCACCAGCTTATTTCGCCTTTCAATCTAATAATATGTATGATATAGAAGGACATATCAATTGTGTATCATCAATAGAGGAATTTAAATATCAAATGCCAGATAAAGCAGAAATATTAGTTGAAGATAAAATTGTTGATGATAGAGGAACTAGATTTATGTTAATAGGTAAATTATGAAAGTAATTTATAGCGTTTATGTTGATGTGCCGTCTAAAGAACATTATGGTCAATCTAAACAAAGAAATGATACAACAGAAAAGGCAAATATAACGGTTAATGCTTTTAAAAAACATTATACAAAATTAGTTGAATCTAAACGCAAATATGCAAATGATATAGGTGCAACTTTTATGATGTTTGGATACGATCTTCGTTATCAAAGTTTTGAACAGAAATTACTTAAAGTTTGTCCAGACCTAACAGGATATGAAGTTGTAAATTTTTATAAGATACATTTACTTGAAGAGCTATCAAAAGACTATAACGAAATATTATATTTAGATTTTGACGCAGTACCTTTGACTAACGAATCTTTTTTTGATCGTTGGGATTTAACAAAAGGCATATGTGTTTATAATAACAATGCTCAAATTGTAAAAGATAAAGAAGTAAAACATAGTATTAGAAGTCCATCAGCAAAGTATTTTAATTGTCAAGCAATGTTAATAGATAAAGGACTAGGTGCTAAAAATGATGTTATTAATACTGGTATCATAGGTGCTTGTAGAGATGATATACTTAAATTAGATTTCTTTGGTGGGTTTAAAGATACAATAGATTTGATGACAAGATTAAGAAGTGATACAAGTTTATATCCTCAAAACATTGTTGATATGTTTAGATATGATAATGAAACAATTTTTTCATACAAGAGAGAGATTAATCAAGTTAATATACAATGGTTAGATGACAAGTGGCACTATTTTTTAGATACTCAAAACTTTATACCAAAAGAAATAAAGATAGTACATTGTGTTTGTAAAGACTTTGATTTAGTTTGGAGAAGATATGCTTAAGATATGTACCGTATATCATAAAGGTTTTTATACACCAGATTATGTATCAAAGTTATATAGAAGTTTAAAAAGAAACTCATCTATACCTTTTGAGTTTGTTTGTATAAGTGATACAGATGTTGAGGCAGATGTTGTATTGCCTTATAATCACTACGACAAGATTAAAAAACATTGGCATAAATTAAAATATTTTAGTCCTAATTTTGCTTATCAAAAACCTGGAGATGACATTATAGTTATGGATATTGACCAGGTGATTACGGGCAATGTAGATGACCTTTTAGGTCATCCTGTACAAGATAATGAATTAGTAACTTATGGAATATGGTGGGAATCAAAGTTAAAAACAAATGGTGGTTTTTATAAGTTTAAATCTGGTAGTTTAAAGTATATATGGGACGACTTTGCTAAAAATCCTGACTATTGGCAATTACATTATTATAATATAGGTGATGTACATAATAAATATTACGGAGAACAAAACTATGTTAATTGGAAGATACAGGAATATAAATCTAAATTAAGTAAAACTCCTGAAGAATGGATAGGTAAGTTTTCAACAGATTATACAGAAAATCTACAATTAAATAAAATGTATTGTAATAAATTTAAAACAGAATATATGATAATGGATAGTGTAAATAAAAATATTAAAGTTGTTCATTTTACAGGTCCAGGTAAGACTATACACGAACATAATCAATCTTTTATAAAGGAGTATTGGAAGTAATGAAAGACAAATGGAGTAATGCTTGGAAAGATATTGTATCTTTAGGTGAAAATACCGAAATGGGTATTAAAAATATGTTTTATGATTGGAGCGATGAAATGGATGTTATTCGCAAACTTCAAAAATGTCAAAGAGTTTGGGATCATTCTAAAAGAGTACACGAAGAAGTTATAGATTATCTTTTATGGACTGCCCAAAATGCACCTTCAAAACAACACGAAGGATATTATGATATATACTGGACTGCTGATAGAAAAGTATTAGACGAGTTATCAAAATATACTTGGGGATGTACTCATATTCGTAAACCACCTTCTACTTGGCAAAACTCACAAATGAATGCTAATCTTTATATTTTATTTGTGGCAAAAGAACCAGATACAAAATTAAATTGCAATGCAGATGGAACCTTAAAAGAAAATTATACAGCTGCTCGTTGGGAAAATGCTTATGTAAGTATTGGCATAGCCCTTGGTTTAACTATGAGAGCGGCTGCAAAAATAGGACTTGCTACTGGTTGCAATAAAAGTCATAATGATATGAACGGTGATGATTTTTGGGAAAAGAAATTAGGTATATTAGATGAAGTTATTAAAGGTGAAAAGAAAATAACATACGGTATTGGCATTGGATTTCCTAAAGAAGGAGTTGAACGCTATGAATCAGATCAAACAGAATTAGCAATCGGCGCTGGCAATGGTAGTAATTTAACAACTGAAAATTTAGATAAACATCCTAGAACAGGTAAACCTTTTAGAAAAATTAAGATAGTTGATATTACAAAACACGCAGGCGAAAAGGTGCAATGTCCTAATGGTGATTGGCACGATATACCAGAGAAAGCAGATATTAAAATTAATACTATAAGAAAAAGAAATATAGAAATTAAAGAAATAAAATGAGAATAATATGTTGTAAATTTGGTAACAAGTTTACTGATTGGCACATTAAAAATTTGAAACATATGATAGACACTTATTCAGGTCTAAAGTATGATAGTTTTGAAATAATAGATACTGATTTATATGGCAATTGGTATAATAAATTTCAAATGTATGATAAGTTTAGAGATGGAGAAAACTTATACTTTGATTTAGATGTGATTATCTATGATAAATTACCTAACTTAATTAGAAAAGATTTTACATTATTAGATGATACTTGGTGGAGAGAACCTGCTCATACACCATTAAACTCTTCCGTTGTATCGTGGACAGGAGATGTATCTCACATATGGAAAAAGTTTAAATCAAATGACAAAGAATACCTAAAGAAATATTATAAAGGTAGTGATGAATTTTACTATAAGGAAATAGATTATAAAACTTACGATAAAGTTTGTCCTAAATTTAATGCAGAATCATCAGATAAAAATTATAGTATGTGTACACTAGGTCAATTACATCACATAATGGAAGAAGGTTGGACTGGTTGGTGGACGCCTTATTTTATACCTTATAAATAGATATATGTCATACATAGCAAAATGGATAGTAAAAAATACTAAAAAAGATAATAATTTTAATACCATATCACATTTTTTTGATGAAGTAGAAAATGATGAGTCAATAATGGAACAACATATTTTTCTTAGCCACAAATATGCAATGGATAAAGGTGGATATATAGCATTTGATAAAAAATCAATTTTATATTGGATGGAGTTTAAAGATGAAGATACTTATAAAGAATATATTAATGAATTTAAAAAGTTACCTGCTATAGATATTGATTTAGAATACACTAAAGTTTCTGAAATAGATTTTACAAAATATTTGAGCAAACTTGGAGATAGAAAAGTATTATAAGTTAAAATTATGAATGATGATGATAAGGCGTTATTGCGTCTAAACACAATGTCTGATTGGATAGAATTTCCAAGTTTTAAAAAAGATAAATTGTTAGAAGAATTAAAACCTTTTGAGAAAGATTGGAAAAGATATAATTATAATACAAAGAAACCAAACAATCGCTGGGGATTAAGTGTAACTAGTATTGATGGTGGTCTTCACGGCATCCCTGATTTATCAAGTTTAAGAGATTGGGAATCACAAACTGGTCAATTAATACACAACCACGAAATAAATGTTCCAACAGATGTTTGGAAACAATGTCCAACACTACAAACAATTTTAGAACCTTGGAAGAAATGGTTAGGTCGTTGTCATTTTTTAAGAATGGATAGAGGTAGTTATTTTCCAGAACACTTTGATATTAATAAAGAAGATTATAGTTATGATGAAGTTAGATTTATAGGATTTGTTAAATGTAATGAATATGACTTTAAATGGATTTATGATGATAAAGTTATAAAAGGAAATAGTGGTTCTCTTTGGTATTTTAATGGCAATAAAAGACATAGTGTTTTTTCATTTTCAGATGGAATAGTTTTATTAGTTATGTGTTTAAAATTTGATAAAGAGTTGTTTCAAAAAATGTTGGAATATGGCAGGGTAAAATAATGCTTTCTTTATTATGGTGTTTGATTGGAATATTAACAGGTGTTATCTTCGGAATTATACCTGGTGGAGGACCTTTTTTAGCAATCGCAACATTATATCCTTTACTACTTATTTTAGACCCTTTTAATATATTACTATTTTATATTTCAATCCTTATTACAACAAATTATACCAATTCAGTAACAGGTATTCTTTATGGAATACCAGGTGACGCTGCCGCTGTAACTACTGCTAGACACGGACATAATTTATTCTTAAAAGGAGAAGGACATCTTGCAGTAAGTACCAATGCTATTTCAAGTACAATAGGTTCTATTTTTGCAATATGTTTATTTTTATTGTTTCTTCCTAGTATCTATGACATATTTAAATTTTATAATAGTACAATACAACTTTTTATTATAATATTAGCAATTTTATTATTAACTCTACTATCAAAACAAAAGATGTGGAAAACAATACCTCTTTTTATATTTGGTGGAGTATTAGCAAAGATAGGATTTGATAATATTTCATTTAAAACTTGGGGAACATTTGGTATAGATTATTTGACTTTAGGTATTCCTTTTAGTGCTGTGATGATTGGATTATATATCATACCTGAATTATTGAAATTTAGAGATATTAAAATTACTAAACAAAAATCAATTAATAAATTTGGTATAGCAAAGAGTACATTACCTTCAACAGGTATAGGTAGTTTTGTTGGATTTTGGTGTGGTCTTATTCCAGGAGTAACTAATATTTTAGGAAGTTATTTAAGTGCTAATTTAGTTAAGACAGATATAAAGAAAATATCAGCAGCAGAATCAGCAAACAATAGTGGTGCGTTAAGTTCTTTATTGCCTTTAATTATACTTGGCATACCGATTGTAGGTAGTGAGGTATTAATTTATTATTTAATTGTAACTAAAGGTTTTAATTTTGGTGTAGAAACAATGTCTTATTTTACTAATATATTTTATTACATACCTATTATATTAATAATATGTTTAATATTATCTTGGACTTGTTTTAACTTATTAGGTAAATTAGCAAATCTATATAAGAAACATAAAAATACAATTACATATGCTATTGTATTATTCATTTCTATAATGAGTATTTACATTTATCCAGTAAGAGAGTGGATGATAATAACATTATTTGTATTAGGTACAATAGGTTATTATTTAAAAAGAGTAGATACTTTTCCGATACTATATGGATTTTTCTTAACAGATTTGTTTTGGGATAATTTAATGAGAGTAATAGTAATACACGGATGAAGTATTGTAAAAAATATAATTTTTCTTGGCCAAAAAATCAAATTGTCAGGTCTTGTTTAGAGGCAAAATATCATAGAGGTGTTGACCGTCATAACATACAATGGCCAGTAGATGAAGCACCAGTACCTACAACTTCTTGGAGTGAGGCATTAAGTAATATCACACAATCTCCAATTAGTAGTATGAAATTTTCCAAAGTACATTGGGGTGGTTTACCTATTCATAGAGACCATAGTAAATTATGTTCATTAAACTTTCCACTTGTAGGTGATTTTAACAATAGCTCAATTATATTTGTTGACGATTTTAATGATTCTATTGAAGAATTTAGTGGCGAAGAAGTTTACTTAATAAACACCAGACAACTTCACGGTGTTAAAAATAAAACAGATATAGATAGAATTACACTTACAATAGGATTTGATAGACCATTTGACACTATTAAAGGAAAACTAAATGAAAAATTTAATACTAGGATATAATAGAGGAAAAAACAAATGGCAATGTCTTCAAAGAGCATTGAAAAATTGTGATGTATTTATTGAAGACTTTGATAAGATCAAAGGACCCTATGATAGAATTTATACGGTTGCAGAAAGTCTATTACCTTTACAAGTAAAATTAGAGAAAAAATGGGGAATAAAAAATTTATCAGAAAAAGCAGCAGATATTTTATCTGATAAGAAAAAGTTTGATGATTTTTGTATTAATATAGGTCTTCAAAGTTTAATACCACATAATATTATTCCTACAAATCCAGATCATTTAGATTATTGGAAAGATAAACCTTTTATAGTAAAACCTGTTGTTGGTTCAGGCAGTAAACCTGGGGGTTTAAATTATATTTCTTTTAAAAATAAGAAAGAGTTTTTATCATATTGTTTAAATAATAAAGTATCTGATTTTTTTACTAATAATGAAAAGGGTTGGGAAGACCCAGCATTTAATAATCGTATTAATCGTTATATAGTGCAAGATCAACTTCCTACTAAATCTGAAATTTGGGGTCCATATTATTATGTAAATGATAGTGGAGTTATAAAAGATTTATTATGGGTAAAAGGTGAGGTTTGGTATAATCAAATAGACAAATATAGATATGAAACTAAATTATCTCAATGGATGAGTTTTGATGAGAAAGATGTACCAGATGATATTAAATTATATGCTGATCGTTTTTACAATAAAGTAATTAATAATCTACAATTAAAAAATATGTTTTTTTCTGGACCTGATTTTTACAAGTGGGATAATAATATTAAGATGATAGATTGTAATCCAAGAATAGGTCAAGGTTTACAACAAATGGATGATGTACATAACAATACAATAGTTTCAAAAATTTTAAATAATGAACCGTACTCTTTTAACAAACAAATCTTATGGAAAATTTCTAAATTAAAACCAGGTAAGATAAAATCTGTAAAAGATATATCTCACTTAAAAAAATATTGGGTTAAAACTAATAATGATAGATTAAAACGTGGAGAAACTATATTAGAATATACTCATATAACTTCAGAAAGAGTTCCTAGAATTTCTTTTTTAATAACTGGCACTAACGAATCCGATATGTTAAAAACATATCAGACCGTTAATGACCAACTTCAAAATTGTATTGAATATTATTAATTAGTGTTTAGTACAATAGCAGAGTTCACTTTATTAACTAGTGAATCTTTATTACCATTATCTAAAACATAAGTAGCCGATCCTGCAAATGCAGTTTGCCACGCTTCAGTAGTTATTAAATCTTTAACAACTTTTCTGAAATTTTCAACTGTTCCATTTTCAGCATTAACTGATAATAGTACATCAACAAAAGCAAAATCTAAATCACCATTAGCACTAAAAGCAATACAATTGCCGTCTGCTTCTACTTTAGATTGTTTAGTTTGAATTGTAAAAATTGTATCAGCGTCTTTGCCTAGATAACCTCTAACTGTATCTCCACTTCCACCGTATGGTACGATTTCAAATGTAGTGTTATTTGATTTACCTAAATTTTCAATAAACTTACTAACAGCAGGAGATTCTCCCCAGGTTGCAACTTTAATAGTCTTACCACTCATATCAGATAATGAATTAAAAGTACGACTACAAAGTATAGTTTCGTATGCTGTAACAGCAACGATTGTACTTGCGTCTATTGTTACCGATGGCAATGATTCATCACCAGGCCATTCTGTACTCCACATAGTCAAAACATTACCTTTATCAAAGTGTGTTTCTGCTATAATGGGATTGTTTGCTTGTATAAATTTATGATTGTTTAGTTTATCTCCAATCATAGTTAAAATTTGATGAAATGCACCAGAATCACTTCCTGCATTTACTATTGTTGCTGATCCACCAGCGATTGCTGTATGAGACCATAATAACATCATAATTGTGATTATATATTTTTTCATAATTTCCTCTTTAATTAATTAATTATATTAAATATAACATAATTTGACAAAAAAGTCAATGCTGATTTATGTTATATCTCTTATTTATTTCGTATAAATATACCTATATATTATAACAAAGGAGTATATAATGGCTTTAACAATAGACGGTAAAACATATGACGAGTCATCTTTTAGCATTGAATTACGAAATAAAATCGTTGCTAGACAAGAAATTGAGGCGTCAAAAGTAAGACACAATGTTGAGTTGGAAAAAATTCAAGTTTTAACAGAATTTTATAACAAGAAAATTTTAGAATTAATGGAAAAAGAGAAAGTTCAACCAATAGAAGATACGAATGGCAGCAATAGCTAATTTAATAATAGATCAAGGCGCTAATTTCAGTTCAGATGTAACTGTAAAAGACGCAAACGGAAACGCATTTAATCTAACTGGTTATACAACAGAAGCTAAGTTAGCAAAAGGTTATGCGTCAACAAGAACAAGAACATCTATGACTTCAACGATTGCCACGGACGCTACTTCAGGAGTAGTTGCCTTAGCAATGACAGCGGCTCAGA
>Ga0102960_1000584_pt1 | contig 13694 bp, 9 predicted proteins | sample SalPon2_B_H2O_MG_2_FD_84521 | JGI IMG/M metagenome (GOLD analysis project Ga0102960, IMG submission 84521) | Salt pond water microbial communities from South San Francisco under conditions of wetland restoration - Salt Pond MetaG SF2_B_H2O_MG | ecosystem: Environmental > Aquatic > Non-marine...
AATATAATCATCAACAATATTACCTTCCTTATCTAATGTATGAAAATTCACATCTATGGTTAAATGTCTTCCATCACTATCGTCACCATACACATATCTACCATTATTATCTCTACTGGTAAAAGGTAAATATAAAGTAAAACCTCTATAAGTATCCCAAAAATTAATATTTCTTATATCGTCTATAGCCGTATCCCTATCAAAATTAATTTTTATTTCACCATATGAATCATTGGATAAACTATCTTTAAATAAACTAATTAATTTTCTACTATGTTCATTAAATAATTCTGCGGAAGGTATCCTCTTCCTAAGAGAACTGACTTCACTAAAAAGTTTATTATAATTCCAAAAATAGGTTTTTGTTAATTCATATGCCATATCATATGGAATTTCTAAACTCTCTATTAACCATGCCGCCACATTCCATTGATTGAATGGTTTCTTACCTTCCTCATCATCTTTCATTGGGTCACCATAATGATTATACATCATCTTAAATATTCTTTTTTCAGTTGCATCAAATTCATTTGTGACATCTATTAATAAAGACTCCAATAATACGTGTTTCTTTTTGATTCTCATATTCGTTGCTAATATAATAATAAATATGTTATAAAACAAAAAAAGGGTAGAAAAAATCTACCCTTTTTATATCCAATCTTTAAATTGATTATCTCAATTCGTTTATATCGAATGTTTGAACTCCATCAACTGTAACCACACCATAGAAACGGTTGTTAACCATTTTCTTAGCGTATCTAGTCATGATACCCTTCGTTGGTGCGAAGTTGAATGGGTTTTGTAACGTAGGAGTCAATTGTAGAGGTACGTAAGGTGCGTAAATGTACCCAGTATCCAACAATGATTTTCCTTTGTGTCCAATGATGATTGAGTTAGCTGGTGCATATGGATCACGATATACAGTATAACGTCCACCTAATGAACCAATTTTCTCAATACCCATATTGTATTGATCTTGCTCTGGAGATGCGTTAGATACGTGGAAGTATTCTAAATCATCAAAGATAGCAGAAACTTCAGACGAAACAACGATGAAGTTAGCACCACCTCTTAGAGTAGATTTATGGATTTGCGCAGAGATTTGATTGATTTTAGTAATCAACGTCTGATTCCACTCTTTTTGAGTGTATGCGTTGAATCCACCACCGTTATTTGCTCTCTTCCATCCGTTGTAATCCCATCTCAATTGCCAAGCTGAACCAACTCTCAAGTCTCTTAGGATCTCTCTATCGATTTCCGCTGCAACTTGCTCAGACAATAATGCCGTAAGTTCTGCTTCTGCATCAATGTTATGGAATGCACTAACGTCTTGTGCCAATTCTGGTGACCAAGTAGCTCTTAGTTTTCTTTCTGTTACAGAAACCACAACCTCATCTAGTTCGAAAGAAACTTCTCCCATTTCAGTTGCGAATTCTAAAGATTCGTATCTTTCCCAAGCTACAGTCAATCCTGTAAATGTAGATGCTGTAGACGCTCCAACATATCCATCAAAGTTAGCTGAAGAACAATCGATACAAGCTGGGTGTGTAAGATCCAATTCGATTAGTAAACATCCATCAGGAGTACAGATATCACCATAATCAACGATACCTCTTCCGTATTTCTGTGTTACTACTCTGAATGGTACTGTACCACCTGCTGCGATAATTTCATTTCCATCACCATCAACGATTGCTGGTGTAGAAACTACTGATAAAGAAGCTAAGAAAGTTTCAGTATCCATTTCATTTCCGTCTGGTCCTGTTAATCTACCTGCGTTAGTAGAAGAGAATCCAGTTACACACATTTTAACACTTCTGAATGAACCATCAGCGGCTAAAGGTTGTGCAGTTAATGCAGTATTAACTTTTTCGCCATTAGCGTTAAGTGTAACACCATAGAAACCTGCTCCTGCAAATACGATTTTCTTACCTTTAGATGCGTCATATAGTCCATCATTATAGAATAAGTCATATAGTGACTTCTCTAAGAATGGAGTGATAACTGTATCTTCGTTACATCCAGAAATTACACATTCTGGTAGTGATCCGTTAGCTGCACCATCTTTACCGTTCAAAGGAACTTGTGTAGATGATGTTTTAGGTACAAAGTAGAATAATTTTCCGATTGGCATGTTCATCGCTTGTACCGATACGATGTCATTAGCCAATAATTTTGAGAATACTCTTCGTACAATTGGGAATACCACTGTCTCGAATGAACCTGACGAACCTGCATCAGTAGATTCGTTAAGTAATGAAGACGCTTGGTTTTCGTACAATTGTGCGATGTTCTCTTTTACGTGACCTTTTAACCCTTCAAGGAAACCTAATTGGTTCCACTTAGAAATAGTTTTAGATCTGATTTGCTTTAGGTGCTCTAGTCCGATGTTTCCGACTTCACCTGAATTTAACAAATGTCCCATTTTTTTGTTATTTTTTTAATTTTTGTTATTTTATTATTTTTATGAGATTCTTCTCATTAAATCTTTAATCGCAGATATCTGTGGATCTACATATGCAGTAGACTCATTTAGATTTTGCGACTTTGAAGACTCTATAGTCTTATTAACTTTCTTTTGTACAGACTCGTTAATTGGTTTCTTATTATCCAACTCAGTCTTAATTGTTTTGTATATGTTCTTAGACTCTTTAATCGACTCAGCATTGTCAAACCTTTTAAGGATATCCATTTTTTCTTTTTTCGTTGTCGAATGCTCAGTGAAGATTCTATTCACATATGCTAAGTTAGTGTTGAACAAAGCCACCTCATTAAGTTTGTCTTTGAATACATTAAGTGCTTTCTTATACTCTTCGTTTTTAGACTTCAACTCTTTGTATTCTTTCATTATCTTAGTTTCAGAAACTGTAGATGATTTTGGTTTTCTATTCACTAAAGGTTTACGAAGTTTTCTAGATTCGTCTCTTCTACCCACTTTCGCCCCACTGTATCTTTGTTTACCAGCGAACTTTCTGTGTCTTTGTAGTTTGTCTTCTTCTAGTTTCTCTTCTTCCTCATCGATGTAAGCACCTTCTTCTACGTCTTCTTCTTTCATGTGGTAACCTTCTTCATAGTGACCTTCTTTCATGTCATCCATTTCTTTAAACATTTCCATCATGTCAGAATCTTCGTCTAATTCTATCTCGTACATTACTTCATCCATATTTTCAGGATCTTCTTCTTCGTACATAGAACCACAATTTCCTTCAGCGCAATACTCTTTTTCGTTCATAGAATCTTTCATTTCATCCATAGATTCCTTAATGTAATACTCTGCTCCCGTTTCATTGTCTGTTAGATGGATACCATCCGCATCTTTTACAACTTCTACTTCATCATCGTCAGAGAGTTTTTTGAAAACTTTAACAACTTCGTCATCAGACGCACCTGTTAAGTCCATTACTTCTTCTCCTCCCATATCCATAGAAGGTAATTCCAAATCTAACTCCATTTCCATTTCCTCTCCTTCTTCACCTTCACCAGCATCTAAGTCTAGATCAGTGTCTAAGTCAAGTTCAATGTCATCAGACTCTTCATCAGATACTTCAGCATCTAAATCTAATTCGATGTCTTCCACCTCATCAGATTCTTCATCTTCAAGATCTAAAACGTCTTCTTCTTCATCATCGGACCCTTCAACTTTTGCATCGTCCATTTCTAAATCCATCTCTTCTTTTTGTTCAGAGACTTCTTCTTCTTTTTCTTCTTCATCTTCCTCTTTCAAAGATGACTCAACGATACTTTCAAATTCCTTGGACATATGTGCCGCAAGCATTTCTTTCGTATTGGCTTTTAAGGCATCCTCTAAAGACTTTGCTTCTAGTAAAGCCTCTTCGATGATTGATTTCTTTTTTTCAGCCATTTTACTTTTTGTTTTTTTAATTGTTATTAATTATTATTTGTGCACTATATAGCGCATTTCTTAATAAATATGTTATATTTTCGAAAAGTGTTAATTATTTTACTAATCAAGTAAAAAATTATTTAAATTATCTTTAAGGATAGAATCTTCTTTCTTAGTATTAGACTCAGACATCTGTTGTTCTCTAGATGGTTCCTCACTATAAATCCAAGATCCCGGTGTAGATGGTGAGGTAACAATATCCCAACAAATTAACTCAAAGTCATCTTGTACCATATTCTTACCACCTTCTTTTTCCAAAGAACCTACACCTCTTGATGATACACCAATCTTTAAACCTTTTCTTAAATAATTCGCTACTCTGTCACCTTCACAAGATATGATTCCTTGATTTACGAATCCTGGTGACATAATGATTTCTAACTTACCCATAAGTACATTACCTTCCCACCAAAGGTCTACCACATTATGAGAAATTCTACTTACTGCGACAATAGATGATTCTGGATGATCCGCCTCACCTAACGCTCTTTTTTCTTTAATAAGTTTAAGGTAGTTTTCCGCCTCTCTTCTAAGTATCGCTTCAGGGTATACTCTTTCATTTCTGTTTTCTACCCCATATTTTTGCATAACCGCATAAACTATCAAAGGTTCCTCTATTATAGGTTCCCCTTTTGATAGTTTAGTCATTTCACTAATAAAGTGTCGATTATCTTTTGGAGAAATGTATCCTGCGTCATATTCGATAAGAATACCCTTCTTCTTTATCTCATTCTTTTTTAATATTTCCATAATAATGATATACTTTAATTATAAATATATCACTATGTTAAAAAAATTACTTTTTTCTCTTATGGAAAGTAAAAACAGAATTGTTTTCCAAACAATTATTCACGACATCATAAATAATACTTTTAGTACTATCCATAATTTTTGGTTTGTTTAATGGATAATGTTTTTTTTGATAGAGTGTTATTTCACAGGACATAAAACTTCTTTTTTCTACTGATAGTCCTGAAGTTCTCATATCTAAATCTACAATGTATTTGTTATTGTAGTATAAATCTTGATCGAGATTGTTGTTTAATTTTTGTTTTATTTTTTTTCTTAAATTACTTAAAAAATATTCGTAATTTAAAGTATCGTCTAATTCTTCTAATTCTCCCCACGCACATAGATTAATATATAGACTTTTTGATTCTTTGTTGTTAACTGTACCAATCTTAGTTTTATAGTTGTCTAATAAATCTAACTTGATTTCTTTTCCTAATTTCATTTCTCATTTCTTTCATAATTTGTTATTTTAAAGTTTGTACATAATAATACAAAAATATTCGTGAAATGTCAAATTTGGGTATAATAAAAAAACCCACTATAGTAGAGAACTTTAGTGGGTAATATTTGTCCGTAGACAATAACGATCCTAATCCGTTTTTTTTAAATAGATTCTTTTAAATCATAAAATTTAGAAATGTCAGTACTGAAAGTATCTAAATTGAATCCTGAGTTTAATAACTTATCTTTAACTTTAAGAAGTTTATCTTTAAGTTCTAAATCAGATGATTCATTTAATTTTGAATCAATTCCATCAATACATTCTCTTTTTAATTTATTATAGATGTTTTCTTTATCTTCATTCGTACCATTAAGTACTGTTTTGATAATTTCTTTTTCAGATTCTGTAATGTTAGAATATCTAGAATTAAATTTGTTTACTGCCAATTTTGTTAATACACTAGGTGGTAAATCTATACTCTCTGTAACAACTTCTTCTACCTCTTCTTTTTCTAACATAGGTTTAACAATATAGTTAATTGTTTCATTAATCTTTTTAATGTTAGAAGGTGTTTTTTCAGTGTTAACTAAATAAGATACTTTATTGTAAAATTCTTGATTTTCTTTTACGATCTGATTACCTTTAAGTAGTTTAAGGAAAAACTCATTACCTTTTACGATATGTCCTTCATTTAAACCTTTAAGAAGTTCAATATTCTCTTTAACAAATTCTTTCGCCTCAACAACGTCATCAAATTTACTATTCTGTAAATTACTATATATTAAGTATTGATCTTTTAATGTTTTATTCTCTTTGATTGTTTTTAAAAATTTAGAAAATAACTTTTTTCCTTTTTCGTCTTTTTTAATTACAGACTCAACAACTAAATTTTTAAAGGTATCTTTAATATTACCAAAATTCTCCATGTTCTTTTTTATAAATAAATATTCTGAATTTATAAAAAAGTTCTATTTTATTAAATTATCGATTTCTTTTGTCATATCACTAATTTTGGAATTTAGTGTTTCAGTATCTTTTTCTACCTCATCTAAGTTAAAAACCCTTTCATCCTTATCTAAACTTTCCATAAGTCTATTTAAGTAAATTCCCTGATATTTCTTAACTTTCTCTTCGTATCTTCTTCTATCTTGTTCTAATAAAAGATTATCTTTTTTCTTAACTGATTCTTCAGTAAATGCTGGTTCTGCTGCAGTTTCTTCACCTCCAGTGTCTGCACCGAATCCACCTAAGTCACCTCCAGTGTCTGCACCGAATCCACCTAAGTCTTCACCGCCTGTATCTCCACCTTCTTCACCACCCTCTGCGGATGGACCACCAGTTAATGTAGAGAAATCACCATATAATTTATCAACCCTATCGAATATACCTGTTTTCTTAATAATAGTTGCAGTTTGTTCCATTTCCGCTGCGGCAGCTTTTTCTAATCTCTGTTGTTCTAAATCAGTTCTAATTTCTTCTTCAGACATTCCTAATATTTCTTTCTTAGCTCTAGTCATTGACATTGAACCGAATCCATTACCTGCATCTGATACTGCGTCTTTGTAAAGTGTTACTTTTAACTGAGTTTGTTCAACCTTCAACATCTCCGCTTGTGTGGATGGGTTATTCAACGTTAAAGTAAAGTTTTCTAACTCATCTTCCAATCCTAAAATATATAAGTGAATAATTGCAATCTTATTTAATTCTTGCAACATTGCTTGTTGAATTCTATTAATTGTTCTAGCGAATCTAATATCTTGTAACGCCAAATTTTTACCTTCACCATTAGCCTCCTCAAAACCTAAGAATGGTTTAGGAACTCTAAGTGCAGTAAACAATTTTTTCTGTAGGTATTGAATGTCAGCAATCTCAGATAGGTTAGTTGCACCAGGTAAAGTGTCTATTGGAGAAGGTGCGTTTGCATCTCTTACGGGAATAAAGTAATCTTGATCCTGTGCCATTTGATTATATCTAGTATCTATCTGTCCTGTGTTCTGATCGATAACTGGACTTCTTTTGAAGTTATTTGCAATGTTGTTAACATATGCGGGTACATCTTTCTCATCAATGTTACCGACAAATATTTTAAATATCCTTCTCTCAGGTGCTCTTGTTACTCTATATATCAACATCGCATCTTCAGAAAGTAATAATTGTTTCCATATCCTTCTCGCCTTCTCCAACATAGAAGTCCCATAAGGTAATCTTCTATCATCACCCAATAATCTAAAGTGTGCAATTTGCCAAGCATTAAATTCGACATCTCTTTGTCCCCATATAAACTTAACAGGGTTAAATTTATCTGTTTCTGCATTCATTGAGTTTTCACCGAATCCTTCATTTTCTTTTCTACTAATTTCAATGTTAGGTAATTGTTTAACACCTGTAATTCCTTCTTCACTGTCGATATTAAGGAATAAAAAGTCATCACCATATTTACAAACATTTCTTGTCCACATAGGTAATGATGTATGTATATCTAATCTATTAAAAAATAAGTCATCTAGTATTCTTCTAACTCTTCTACTTTCAGAAAATATGTTAATAACTTTGTTATCTGAATTTAATGTTGTAGATTCTTCCATCATAATATCTAAAGCCGCTGCGATTTCAGGGAAAAACTCCATACCCTCAAAATCTGCGTAAGATGCCAATCTGGTTGTCTCATAATAAATGGAGTGTTGGTAGATTTCATTATCCACCTTTTGCCACATATTAGAAAGATATGCATCTTGTTGTCTTTTTAACTTCTCAAAGTCATACTCCTCTTTAGATTTAGTTTTAAGAAGTTCTTTATCGTTAATAGAATATCTTGATTTATTTTGTTGTTTTTTAACCTCTGGTCCAAATAAATCATTTAATTGTTGAAATACTGTTTTTCTTGCCATTTTTTCTTAAATATACTTTATTACTATTATAATAAATATATCGAAATTCTAAATACTATTTAATTCCGAATAACCAATTGTACTCACCATTATCATTATTACCATTATTTGGTTGTTTTGGGTTATACGTTGGTGTGTTGGTATAGAAAGGATTAACGTGTTGTTGATCACTAAACATCGGTTTTGTCTCTTTATTAGATACATTTACCCAACTCTCTAACATTGCCTTAGTCTGTTTCTCCACTTGTTCTAATTTTTTAAACGATGTTTGTACAATGAATATCGCCATAGCGTAAGCCATAATTATATCATCATGATAACCTTCCATATGATCGGGTCTACCATTTTTATAAACAAATGTTTTAAGTTCTGATATCATTCTTTGTGAACGTATAATAGTTTTATTCTCTCTAATATGTTCTTCTAATTCAGATACCATTTGTAGACGTGTGTTACCGACATTAAATCCTGGTACTTTATCACCTTGTTTATATGCAGTCTTTGCATATTTCTCAGATAACTTTCTACTTTTAGGGTCGTCATAATGAAGATGTTTATATTCCATCTCCAACAGTTTTAAGACTGTTGCAACACCCATACCTCCAGTAATGTCCACAATTGTATATGCATTATACATATTACCATACTTATAAACAATTTCTGCCAACATATCAGGAGGTAACTTATGTTTAAATTCCGCAACTTGTTCTAAGTTTTCAAAGTCTAATATAACAATAGTAGAACTATCTTTACCATCACCTCTACTCACATCAACCCCCATAACATATTTGTGACCAACTTCGGGTTTTTTCCATATCCACATAGTTTTCTCTATCTCCGCGGAGAAGTTTGGATCAGAAACAAAATTCTCTTCATGATATGTAATATATTCGTCATCTACTACATTACCACCTGATCCGATGAATGATACATCAAGTTCTTGTGCGATTTTCTTAGGGTCACCCATATCTGCCGCCATTTCTTCATACCAAGGAGATAATGGTTTCCACCCATCTTTAATCATTACTTCGTAATAATCTATGGTTGATTCATCAGTTTCATATATGTTATCCATATATTCCCACCTAAGTTTAGTTCTACCTAAAGTATCACATTTAATCTCTTCTTCTTTTTCGTCACCCCTAACCCAATACAAACCTCTATTATATCTAATGTCTTGATACCACTTCATCTCAACAACATTGAAGTTGTTATCCCCTGTTTTAGACTTATCATATGTTTTATAATATAATGGATCCATTCCATTGGGTGTTTGGTGACCTAAAATACCGTTATATATTACAGAATGACACCAAAAATCTTCGGTATGTGGTAATGAGAAGTCGTAAGTCTTATTTTTAGATTCTTCTATTTTAGTGATAGGAACCCACTTACTATTCTCCATTAAAATTTTATCTATATCATACCCATTTATATCAACATTTAAAGTATTTGTGATATAATCAATGAAATTAGAAAATATGTTTTTAGATAGGTTACCACTTTTATTTTTTTCTCTTACCCTAAGTGAATTAACGCTTAGTCCACTATCTCTAAATTTTCTAACTAAACCATTATCATCTATGATATCCCTAATGATAGTCTTACCATTGGGTATTATTCTATACCTATTATTTATATTCACCTCTTTTAGTGATATTTTTTTAGATTGCTTTCTATCAAAATCAAAACCTATTTTTTCATAGTATGTAAATGCATCTAAAGAAGTTGCTGATATTCTATAATACTTACTTTCTACTGGAACTAAATCAGAACCCATATTAATACCTTCTTGGTAGTCGGTTAATACTCCGTAATTCATCAATAATTGTCTTATTTGTAAACACATCTTCTTAGAAGATATATTTAACCCTATTCTACCTCTAACACTATCAGAATAACCATCACCATCCATAAACCCCCTTATCATTGCAGATGTGTTTTCTTTGGATAGTGATAATAATTTATTAGGTATAAACTTTTCTGTTGCTTTTAGTGATAAGTCTAACCCTAAAGACTCTAATAGTGACCCTAGATACTTAGAAGATATTTTGTAGTGCAACCCATCATAACAACTATAATTAAATCCAGCACACCTAATAGAATCACCAATATAATCACCACAAGTGATAGTTATGTCCACACCTACTAAATCACCATTATCATTATATTTCTTATAACAAGAACCTTCAGATAGGTATAGTCCTATTAAATAACTTAGGTTGGTGTCTATTTTATTATAAATTTTATTAGGTTGTTTTTCTTTATTATTAAATTTATAATTATGGTTAATTTCATCATCATTACCAAAAATATCGTACCCGTATTGTATATTTACATAATCCCCAACTTTTAAATCACCCATAGGTGTCCATTCATACGAATTAGAATCGCTTCTATATGCCCATACTTTATGTGTTAATGTACCTTCTAAAAAACTATTTGTAGTAGTTATTTTAATTGTATCTTGTAACCCATTATTAACCATAATATTAGATTCCCTAACTTCATCTTTACCTAATATACCATAACTATCTACGTAATAACCCTCATTCGGATTATCAGGTTTTTCATAATTTACAAAATCAGAAACCTGCCTTAAACCTTTATCAGTAAAAATAAATGTATCATCAGTCACACAAGATATAAGTGCAATCTTACCACCAGTACCTAATGACGCTAATGCGGCACCAAATACATCTGCCCCATTGTCGATGAACGCCGCCTCGTCCATAACTAAGAATGTAGGTGTAAAACCCCTTAATGCATCTTTAGATGTTGCAAGTGCCCTAATCTCACATCCATTAGATTTTAATTTAAGATGTCCTTTTGAATTTATTTCTAAGTAATCTGTTGACTCATCTAACCCCCAAACCCAATAAGGTATTTGATCTAAAAAGTCTTTTACTTTCTTTAAGAATTCTTGTGCTAATGTCTGTTTGTTGGCGAGTATAAGTACTTTATGTGGGTTATCTGGATCACCGAACGCAGTTTTAACCGCAATATACGCTGCGGTAGTTGTAGATACACCTGCCTGACGAGGTTTAGTTACCAGATTACGATTGTTTTTTTCATATGATCTAATGATTTCTTTTTGTTTATAATACAACTTAAAAGGTACCATACCTTTCTGAGTTAAATCAAATGTCTTTAAAAACGTTTCTATCGCATATGTTGGATCACCTAAACATCGAGCAAATATTTTAAGTTGTTCCGCTCTATCCATTACTTTTTTTATATAAATATGTATAAATGATTAAAATGCAACTACATTACCTTCTTCATACGCTTTGTAGTTAGGGCCTAGTTCATATGTGACGTTATTACCACCACCTACTTTTTGTATAATACCAGCTTTATTAACTGCACTCCAAAAAGTAGAATATTGACCACCCGTATAATGACTACCAATATAATCTAAAAAACCTCTTTTTGTTTTTTTAGGTAATTCTGGTATATCTTTCATATAATTAATTAAACTCCTAACCATACTACCTTCATCTTTTTGGAAAGTGAATCCCTTATGTTTGGGTATAATAGTTAACCCATTTTTTTCTGCAAAATCTTTAACTAATGGTACTATATTTTCCATTCTTTTTCTACCTAATTGATCGGATAGAATGGATGATTGTCTAATCGCTTCTTTAGGTTCATAGTTTTTAAACAAATATTGTACGGAATCAAACAATAATCCATCAATCAATTCTTTTAGAATTTTACTTTCATAATATCTCGGAATAATACTTTCTAATTTAATTAATTCTTTAATTTTTTTTAAATCGTTTATATTAGAATCTATTATTTTTTTACTTTCTTTTGTGACAATCACTTCTAAAAGATTATTAATTTTATTTCGGTATTTACTAAGGGTTCTATAATTTATTATTTTAATACCACTTAAAAGACTGTATCTAAACCAATCATATAGTCTATCACTAACTTCCATCATCCTATCATCAAATCCATATACATCGAAAAAATAATATAGTTTTTCGTCATCATCTAAGAGTCTAATATCATCAAAAAACTTTTGTAATAACCTATCAACGTTAGGATTTTGATTTTCAGTAATAACTTTTAAATATTGACTTTCTGTTAGTTTTATTTTCATATTATAAGTTCCCTAATACATTGTAATTTAAATGTTCACTTACTTTTGTGTGATCAGGATAAAAATATCCCATATCAGGTGTCTGTAATAAATCTCCCTCACAATCCAAAGTTTTACCTAAAACCTCTAAAAAATATCCATATTCATCTTCAGGTAATTTTCCCTCACATTCAACAAATCGTTCTAATATATCCATAAATATTTTACTAACATCAAATTTTAAAATATGTTTATCTGAACCCCCTTCTTTTTTTGATTTTACCATATCCCATTCACCTTCAGAACCTAAAAGTGATTCTATATCATCTTTTAAAGATTTAAACAATTCATCTTCCGCCGCACCTTCATATGCCCATCTATAAAAATTACTCAACTCTCTTTTTAATTCGTCAAACATATCCTCATCATTTATTAATTCACCTAATAAATCGTTGTCTTCTAACATATCTTCCCTTAATCCACCACCATCTGGATCTTCATCATAGTCTAATTCTCTACCAATAAAACCATTATCCTTAATATAATCTTTTATATGTTGTAAAGATTCTTCATCCAGTTCACTCCATACTTCATCCATAAAATCAACTCTATCAATACTATAAAGTTCACCCCAATCTTCACCTAAAACACGTTCTACTAAATCTCTATCTTCACTATGAAATAATTCTTGTAATTCATCCCAACTATCGAGAATTAAATATGGGGTATCACCTTCCCATTTAATATCACCGAATACTGATATTTCTCTACCTTGTGGAGTTACATGATCTTTGTAACTATTAAGAGTAAAATATTTTTCCATCCATCCAGAATCTCTTAATATTTTTATTATATCGTCTGAATAAAACCATTTACCTAATTCACTAGTATCTATATAATCTAAAGGATCTTCATCTTCTTCCTCAATAATGTAATTAAAAACACCTGAAAATATATCTACTCTATCTATATCATCAAAGTATTTAATCATATCCTCAACATATTTCATGTAATCATCTTCATAATTATGGTGTTGAGACGCAATAAATTTTCTTATTAATTTTTTAAAATTAGGATGTAAAGTACCTACCATTATCTTTTTATTAATAAATATAATGTTTAAATAAAAAATCCCACCTTAAGATGGGATTTAAATAATAATATAAATAATTGGTTATAGATATTTGTGTAGTTTTGCAACCGTATCAAAATCACCGTTATCCAATGCGTCATCTATTAATTCTTGTATTTCTCTAGATGACATTTCAGAATAATCTAATTCTTTTGGTTCGTCAGTAGTTGGTTCTTCTTCAGTTTCAATACCTAAGTTATCTAATATATCGTCCATTTCATCATAACCTGTCTCATCAAATATATCCTCTAAACTATCTGAAGGATCTTCTTCGTGTAAATCTTTTAATGTTTGAATTACTTCTTTACACTTTTGACTACCACTTAAAATTTCTTTCATAAATTCATGAAATTGTTTTGCAGGTAACTTAGTTAATTCTTGAAATAACCATTGTTTCATATCGTAATTTTCTACCCCCACACAATCTAAGAATTTTTCCCACA
>Ga0102960_1000615_pt1 | contig 13332 bp, 16 predicted proteins | sample SalPon2_B_H2O_MG_2_FD_84521 | JGI IMG/M metagenome (GOLD analysis project Ga0102960, IMG submission 84521) | Salt pond water microbial communities from South San Francisco under conditions of wetland restoration - Salt Pond MetaG SF2_B_H2O_MG | ecosystem: Environmental > Aquatic > Non-marine...
CACTATCTAATAATTGACCCAATCCTTTACTGTTGTTTTTAAACGGTAGGTTAATATTTGAATTGTCTCTGTATGAACCGATTCTAACAAATGGTTGACTTGTCTTATCGTCCATACCTCTACAGTCAACTACTGAACGGATAAAGGCAATATCTTCAGGGTATTTTTCAGACATATCTAAGAAACTATTTTTCATAGACTCACGGTCATCATCGGTAAATGAAATCTTTTGTTTTCCTTTTTTAGGGTCAATAGTGTAGAAGTTAAACTCTCTAAGTTTATCATCTATCATTTGCGGTATATGTTCCATATTTTCTCTTATTATTGATTCTGTAAATTCAGTTTGACCCTCTTTAGGGATTAAGTAATCTTTTGTAAAACTTTTCTCATTCCCACCTTCTTTAAAATACCAATCGTATTCTCCACCTACTTCTTTTTTATAAATTTCTATCCATGCATCTGTTTTTACATCACTTTCTTCTCCATAATATTTTAAAACACCGTCATCAATTTTTAATTGGTTAGGTTGTATGTCGTTAAATAATGGATTACCATCACTATCTTTCATACCATCAGATTTTTTTACGAATTTCTTACCTTTACTTTCTGCAAAATCTTCCCATATTGGATTTATTTCATCGGCAATTTTTTCCGTTTCATATTTCAAACACTCTGAACCTGATAATGTCATAATGCCGTCACAAGCGGGTTTAGAACTAAAATCAGTACCGTCTGATTGTTTACATTTTTTACAAAAAAATTCATTACTTACACTCATTTTAATCTTGTTTTACATATTTTCCATTGACTAATTTATAGTTGAATATAACTCCACCTAAGTCCCATTTATAAATATCACCATCTTGACTAACTTGGTTCAACTCAACACCTAATTGTTTTCTAAAATCATCTAAACTACCAGGTTCCCCTGAACTTTCAGGAGTTGAATCTTCATCATCCGTTGTTGTTTCAGTATCATCTAATGATGGGGGCCACGTATATCCTTCATCTTCTAATGCTTGTTTAACTTCTTCTTCTTTTTGTTTTAGTTCGGTTTCTAAATCAGCTATTTTATCATCAGCGGTACCATCAAGAACTGACGCAATAGCCACTCCAATAGCCTCTCCCGTTTTAGCTAATGGCCACATTCCTATCCAGTTCCTAAATGGTTCACTTTGTGATGATATCATATCATATATTACTGACACATACTCACTAAACTCACCACCCTCTGCATCTCGGAGACCCTTTGCTAATTCATTTAAATTTTCAGTCCCAAATAGATAGTTAGAAATTGCAGCATCAGAAAGTTCAGTATCAAAAACATAATCTATACCTTCAAGACCTATCGCACCTAAGGTTCTAACAGTACCAATCATCACACTAACTAGGTAATATCGGTAAAGAGCTTGAGCAGCAATATAACTCATACCACCAAATACACCTTGATTATTAAATACCTCTTTAAACGCTTTCAAACCAGCAGGATTTGTTGTTGCAAACCAATTTTTAAATGCTGTCCATTGTTCAGGTGTCATCTTACCTATTAATTCTAAATTCCAACCTTTATTCTTACCTAATTGATTAGCGATTCTAGTTAATATATTAACAGGAATAGTAAATGGTTTAGTTACTGCCTTTAACCAGGACTGTCTTAATGTCTTATTATTGGTTATAACGTCTTTTAACCCTATTTTTGCACCATTAAATACATTATTTAAAACTTTAATTCTAGCCCAACCGTCTCTAGCAACAATTTTATCATAAAAATTCTTCACATCACGGTCTTTGACAGCTTGTGGTCGTATTTCTTTATCTATCCAACTATTTGTTGATTCCAATAAATCTTTATTTACTTGTTCTAAATTTTGTAATTTAGCAACAATTCTTTTTCTAATTACAGGTTTAACATTTGGTGCCACTTTTGTCCACAACCCAATGTCTTTAATTATTGAATTTTGTAACCTTTTACCCGTAGTGATATTACCTATGGTTAATTGCTTAAGTTTTTCTAATGTTGGTCCCCACCATTTCTTAAGTTTAGTATCTATTTTAGCTATCTCGTCAATTGTAATTTCATCAACTACTTCAGAGAGTGATTTTTCAATATTAGGGATTGAAAAATCACCACTACCACCACTACCACCACTACCACCACTTGGTGTTGGAGTTTCACCGTCAACTTTAGGTTTATAGTCACCAACTTCTTCAGTAACTTCTTTTAAAAACCTATCGTAAACCTCATTAGGGAGTGTATCACTATTTCTAAATAAAGGACCATAAACCTCTTTAACTTGTTTAATTGCTTCTGATAAAGATTTACCTTGGTCTACTAAATGTCTTATAGCCTTTGCAGCATCGTCAGTCATAGATATAAATGTATCGGCAACTTTAGGGTGATTAACAATTTTATCAATTAATTCATCAACTAATTTAGGTGATACTGTTTTAGCAACTCTTAAAACATCATCAATACTATTTTTAACAGATGTAACACCATCATCAACTTGTTTACTTGCATTTCTAATAGCTTTTGCTAGTTCATCAGGTGCTGTTTTACCACCAATAGTAATAACTTCATCAGAACTTTTAGCACCTGCTTTAAATAAATCATCCCAAATAGACTCATTTAATAAAGTATTATTAACACCCATAATTTCATGGATTCTACTTATTTCTGATAATATTTTCTTATTATCCTTCATTTTTTTGTTGTTTTAATATTTCTTCCATTTTATTAATTGTTTCTTTACCTACTACGCCATCAATCTTACCTTTTTCAGTCTCAGGGTTAAAAACGTAATCTATCTGAAAATCAATAACAGATTCTTCTGTTGATTCTCCAAAATCAGCATCAATACCATCTTTGTTTGTACCACTAGTACCTAAATCATAATTATCACCATCAGGATTTTTAATTTGAGATAACAGTTCTTGTACGTATTTTGTAGAATTTCCTTGGTCTCCTTTTTGAATAGTTCCCTTACCATTTTTTAACATATTAACGGTAATTTCATGACCTGACCTAAATGACATTATTGCATTAAATTGTTTTGATGCTTGTGATTTAATGTCTCCAAGTGTATTGTCATATTCTTGAGAGTCTTTATCGGTAATTTTGTAATTCTCCAAATCTTTTTCATTTTCAGGTAAATTATCAATGTCACCGTCTAAACCTTTAGATATTTCTTCTCGACCTTCTTTATTGGGATTTCCATCCTTCTTCCATATCATATCCCATAAACCAACACCTATCATTTTAATAGTAGGTCCAATACCATTTTCATACGCATAATCCATAAGAGTTCCAAAGTCAGAACCTAAATTAATTTTTTCACCATTAGGTAATGTAAGAATATTACTTCTTAATTTACGTCTTTTTTCTGCATCTAAATTTTTACCAATACTATACATTAACCATATTTGGTCAATACTATATGCTGTTGCACCCGCCTTAATAAATCCTGAACTCTTATCCAATAGATTGAAAATCTTTTTACCAAAAGGTAATTCTTTTAATGCGTTTTTGGCCGCTTTAAAACTATATTTAAGACTTTCTTTACCAATCAATGCACTGTTTAATAAAGTTGCTCTTTGGAATGTTAGATATGCCTGTAATTCATCCGCAGTTAAATTATCCAATCCGTTCCTTGCCTTTTTAATAATTGGAAGTAAGTCATCAGGTACTTTTAAAATGTTTTTTAATATAGGTAAACTGACACCTGTTAATTTACCTGAAACTTTCATTATTTTAAATAATTCATCACCAGGTATTAAAGTAAGTGCACCTGCCATAAGGGCGGAATAAGTATCCCCTTCTTGATAGTATAGTGCAGCATCTGCTAACCCTGCGGTTAACGCTAATCCTAAACTATAAGAAGAAACTAATGCAGCGGTCGCAGTTAATGTTGCACCACCCGAAGGTATTGCAGCTACTATACTTGCAATTATACCAATACCCGCAAGTATTAATTCTCCATAACCTAAAATTTTATGTGCTTCTTTATTTTTTGCCTTAGGGCCGTATAATGAATTCCAATCATTGTAATCTAATTCATAAATGTCTTGTAAAATTTCCCTATACTTGTCAGATGAATAATACGCAGGAGTTTCACTCCATACATAATTCTTAAAATATTTTCCAATATCATAAACCTCACCATTTTCTTGTTTAAAAATAAGTCTAGGTGATAAGTAAGGTAAACTCCAATGTTTTTCACCATCTTTAAATAAATGTTGACCCTTAGTGTTAAGATAACCATTTCCTGTAGTGGTTATAATTGGTTTAGTAGGTTTTTTTTTCAAATAATACAATTGAATCATATCATCCATTTGTTTTTGCATCATTTGTTCTTCCCACTTTGCTTTATTTTCATAACTACCAAAATCACGTAGTACTGGGTCATAATACTGAGGTCGTAAATTGTCTTGATATGAGCGTTCGGTAGGGGCAGGAATCTTCCAAGATTGTCCCTGTTCTTGAATGTTTTCACTCAAAGTCTTTGACCTATCATACAACATTAAATCAGTAATTGCTTTTAATTCTTCCGTTATTAATTTATTGTGATTCACTATATAGTTTTCTTTATAAATATATCAAGTTAATGGATTTGCCTTTCCTCTACTAGCACCACTTTCCCAAGTACTTATTTGGTCAATTGGATTGGCTTTACCACGGGCAACATCTGACGACCATACGGTAATGGTTAATTGGTTGGCAGGTCCACGAGTAACACCTGTTTCCCATGTGGATACATTTGCGTTTGTTGCAGATGAATCACCACCTCCATCACCACCAGTGTCTCCACCTTCTTCTTGTTCACCCATTTCAGTTTCAACACCTTCAGGGTAAATCTCAGGATGTTCTAAACCGTAGGCTTTAATCATCTCACCTGCAACTGCATTGGCCTCATCTTCAATAGGTCCACCTACATTTGAGTGTTTACCTTTTAATTCACCCTCTTCATTTTGCAGGTGGTGAACCATTTCATGGGCAATGGAACGAAGAACATCAACAAGAGCTCTTCCTAATGCGAATACTCTGATTTCAGATTGTTCAAAATCTTCATCACCTTCATCTTGGTATTTGTAAACAGCAGTTGTTTTGATTCCGTCTTTGTTATTTTGTAATTGAACATCAACTTCATTTTTAATACCCAATTCTTTTTTAACAAACTCAACAAAATCATCAATGGTCTTTTTCTCTGACGAATCAAATTGAACACCTTTGGTTTCAACCTGTTCATTCAGACCCATTACTTGTCTAATTCTTGATATTTCTTCGTTTAACAAACCCATAATAGTATAAATATTAAGAAATTTCATTATCTACGTTTTGCCGTTAAATAAAAAAGCTTATCTTTGTAATACAAAAATCAATAGAAATTATGAAAAAATTACTTTTTATATTAATGGTCGGTCTCACACTAATGGGTTGTGAGAAATATGAATTGGAAACTTTCCCTACATTGGATGGGACTTATCGTGTGTCCTCAGTAACTATGACAGTAATCGGAGGAGAGACCACACACTACATCAATTCAGGTGAAGAAGTATGGTTTGCAAGTGTTGATGGTCCGTTGGAGGAAATTATCATCGATGAGACTCGTTTTCATATTTCAGGTAAAACATTCTACGCGGGTTACCGACAAGATGATTGGGGTAGTGATTGGATGTTTAATTATAATATAAAGTATCAAAGTGACTTCATTACGGGTTCATGGAACCGTATCACATTAACCGACTACAGTTACCCTCGAACATTTAATATTATGGAAGATGGTTTGGAATACATTAAGATGAACCGACCTGCACAATACGTGGAAACAGATGACGGAACCATAGAAGTTGAATACTCTATGACCCTATACAGAGAGGGTCCATAAAAAAAGGAGGTGAAAACCTCCTTTTATTTTTTCAATATGTTTTGAACGTGTTCCAAATTCTTAATAAACTTTTCAGGATTGTCTTTAGCCCACTCCTTAATAGAATCAGGAAGATATGACTTATCCAACTCTTCCATAACCACAACACTAAGTTCTTTTTCTCGGTTTCTACTTTCAGACTCCACCATCACGTCACCGAACTGACCAAGAAGTGCCTGTTTCATACGTGGTGCTGAAGCTGAGAATGTAATTTCAAAATCGTTATCTTTTGCCCAATTTCTTAATTCTTTTGTGTTAAGGAATTTTTGCTCTTCAAATGGGAACTTACTTGATAGTCTCTCAGGTTTAGTAAATATACCAAATACCTTCATACTTGGACTGACCAAAAGTGTGATTTTTTGTTCGTCCAAACCAAAGAAAGTAGGTTTTTTTAGGAATATCTTACCCAAAAGTTTACTAAGTATGTTCGCCATATTGTCCATACTTATAAATAGTCTTAATTATATTCTTCGTCAGGAATTTTATCAGGAAAAACAATATAATATTCATTTAAGAATAAAATTAATGTATCATCATCAATAAAGACCTCCTCATCTTCAGAATCCCAATCGTCCCATTCGTCATCCATATCCACAGAATCAAAAATATCCATCATACCTGAATCATCATAACCAAACTCAGAAAGGTATTCAAACTCAATAACATCTTGTCGTACACCCTCATCACCCAAAAGTTGAAACTCAACCCTTAAGATATTGCTCTCTTTATTTATATATGATGAAATAATTTCTCTTACTTCCATTTTCTTATTATTAAATAATGTTTATTCTTATTACAAATATCTCAAAAATGATGAAAAACACATTTGAAATACTAAACTATGATTTCTGTGACGAAGAACTTACTATAGATTTTGCTATTAATAATGATGAAGGATATAGAACTTTTAAGATAAGTGAATATGATTTTTACGATTTTTTATCTGACAACGAATACTTAGAAATGTTTAGTGACCAATGGAACTACACATATGAGTCACACTACACTGAACACTGGGTGGTTAGTGTTGATGAGTATATGAGTAATTACTTTTCAAGTGACGATTTGATAGACTTTATTATTTACTATTTTAAGAATCAAGACTATCCTGAATTACAAACAGAAACTTATGAGAGTTAATACTTTAATTGTTGACGATTTTTACGATAACCCTGAAGAGGTTAGGGAGTTTGCACTACAACAAGACTTCGGTGTGGATGGAAATTACCCAGGTTATAGGACAGTATCATTTTTAAATGATGGTATCAAAGAAACCTTAGGAAACCTAATTAGACCTTTTGCAGGTGAAGTAACTTATTGGGGTGGCGAATACTCAGGAGCCTTTCAATATACAACTGCCGAGGACCGTTCGTGGATACACTCAGACAGTACAACAGGATGGGCTGCGGTATTATTCTTAACACCAAACGCACCAGTAACTGCAGGAACGGGATTGTTTAGACATAAAGAAACGGGTTTATCTTCGTGGGACGGTAGTCAACATACCGATGAAGAAACTGCAAGTGCCCCACATATGATTGAACCTCGTGATTATACCAAATGGGACTTAGTAGACCAGTTAGGTAATAAATTTAATAGATTGGTCATGTACCGTTCAGACAACTACCATGTTTCATTAGATTATTTTGGTAAAGATTTAGAAACAGGTAGACTATTTCAAGTATTCTTTTTTACTTCAGAATATTAATATTTTAATTATCATTTTATTATGAAAGATATTGTAAACCCAAACTTAAACATAGAAGAACTACAAAAGACCTTTAAGGAAAAAGGTTATGTGGTTATCGATAACTACCTTAAGGAAGATATTGCAGAGGAACTGTATCAATTTTTCGCTTATGACATGCCACCAGAGTGGTGGTCAGTAGCAACATTTCCTGCTGAGGGTCAAGAGGGTGTAGAATATAACAGAAATATTGCGGAAAATGAAGAGAGTATTAGAGATGCTAGACTTTATGCTGAAAAGGCTTTTGGTGAAAACTTATTCTCATACGCATTTCATAGAACATTAGACGACCACTTCGAAGACTGTACTTGTCAAGAATGTGAACTACGTAAAGTAATGGATAGTAAACCTACTCACGATTTAATTTCAAAGATTACCGATTTAAAAATTGTAAGTGCCAATGAACTATTCGCAGCTTGTTATGTTAACGGAGATTTCTTATCACCACATCAAGACAGTCCAAACGGTATTATTGGTTTTGTACTACAGTTAAGTAAAGATTGGTTACCTCATTACGGTGGGTTATTACACTTTTTAAACGATGAGGGTACTATCATTGAAAATGTTGAGGTTCCTAAGTTTAATAGTTTGACAATGTTCTTACTACCTAAAGACAAAGGTAAACTACATTACGTATCACATGTGAATCCAGGGGTAAATGAGATTAGATTATCCTTCACTGGGTGGTTCAGGAACTAATTCAGGGTACAATTCAAAAATCATCTCAACTAAGGTATCGAGACAATAACACTTGTCACCTGATTGGTCATAATATTTATAACCATCTTTAATACTAATCATTCTAGGATTGAAAAATTTGTTTGAATAACTCCAAACATGCTCATCCATAAGATTAAAGTATTCCATAATCTTTGGGTTATCCTCAATGTATGTCTGAAAGTAATTAACCTGAGGGAACTCAATAGCCACTTGCATGTTAACCGAAGGTATCTCCTCAATAAAAGGTTTTATTGACAATGAATTTTCTTCTTGACGTTTTCTAAAGAAGAACCAAATCGCTCTATCATACTTTGTTATAAAGTCAAAGAAATTACTGTCGTCTACGTGATGTACCATTATTTAAAAGGTTTTCCTGATACCCACAACACCAATGACCTTCTAACACCAGATGTTACAGGTGTCACCCTATGTAAAAGATATGATGGGAATAATGTTAATGAACCAATTTCATTATTGGCTTCTGAAACGTATGAACCTAAATTAAATTCTAACTTACCACCTTTGTATTCTTCAGGTGTTGATAGTTGTAGTGATAATGATATTTTTCTATGAGGTGTTTGCTGACCAATATCAGAATGCCAGTTGTAGTGACCACCGTTATCATAATAAATTGAATACTGTATGTCTTCGTACATTCCGTTAAGGTCAAAGTTCCAACCCATTTCAACATTTGCATCGTTAACATACTCACCTAATCTTTCATAAATCCAATTAGTATCATCATTATTTCCTAACCACGCAATTTCACTTCTCCTAATGTTATCCGTGGTTTCATTGTAATCAACAGTAGCAACCTCTTTAGGGAGTTCCTCACATATATTAATAATAGTTTTTATCTCCTCAGGACTAAAAACCTCATTAAAGTAGTAAAAATTATATAAGTCTGTTTGGTGACTCTCTTGGGTTATAAAATCAAAGTAAGGCATATATTTTTGAATTTTCTTTATTATATTTGTATTTGAAATATAAGTATTACATGGAAATTATCAACACAATTCAATATTATTTAAAAGCCGAGAAAGTATTATACTCGTGTACAAACATTCAACAACTTAAAAATTCATTTAATTATATAAAGTTGTATTATGAACGTACCGAAGACTTTTCAGGTTATAATGTTTTACTTAGAAAATACCATAAACTATCAGAAGATATGGACTTAAATGAGAAAACAACAAATCATTGATACCGTTCTATTTTTTAACGAATTAGAATTATTAGAATTAAGGTTAGAAGAACTATATGACATCGTAGATAAATTTGTTATAGTGGAATCAACAAAGACATTCACAGGTAAACCTAAATCGTTATTTTTCAAAGAAAATATTCAAAGGTTCGACAAGTGGTCAGATAAAATACATCACTATATTGTTGATGATATGCCTGATGAATTATCACAAGAAGAAATCAATAAATTAATTACAATACCAGGTATCCAAACAATGGACTGGATTAGGGAAAACCACCAAAGACTCTGTATAGGTAATGCGTTAAAAGATTTAAAATTAGAGTTTAATGATATTATCTTAGTCTCTGATGTTGATGAGTTTCCGAACCTAAACGACATAGATGATTTTAATAAAAATCTACCATTTGGTCCTATTATTTTTAAACAAAAGTGGTTGGTATGGAACACATCATTAGAAAAGATGCACCATTGGATGGGAACTACTGCATTTTATTATTCAGATTACCTAAGAAACAAAAAGATATTTCAAATATTCAGAGACAAAAGGTGGGATGAAAATTCACCTGAGTTTTATACAAAAGAAAACGGTGGATTTCATTTTTCATGGTTTGGTGATTTTGATTTCATACGTAACAAAGTTTACTCTTTTGCACATACGGAAATTGCAACGGACTTTTGGATGGACGACCAAAATATAATTTCATTAATAAACGATGGTTATGCATCAAATGGTATGGATAGAGACGGTATAACAGGTAAACTACAATCCGCAAATTTTGAAGGGTATGATAAACCTAAAGTGTGGGGCAAACTAACAACATTCGGTATTAAAAAAGATAACCCAATGATTTACGACTGTTTTCTCTTTGACCATGAATTAGATATGTTAAACTTACGTCTACACGAAATGGGTGAGTATGTCGATAGTTTTATATTGGTTGAATCTAGACAATCACATTCAGGTAAAGACAAAGAATTGTACTTCTATAAAAACAGAAATTTATTTAAAGATTTTTTAGATAAAATTGAACACGTAATAATTGACTTACCTAATGAGGTATACTATGAACCTCATCCTGAACCCACAAATGAAATAGAAAGATTAAACTGGTTTAGAGAAAACTACCATAGAAATTCAATTAAAGACGTATTAGAAAAGTTAAACATAAACGATGACGATATTGTTTTAATATCTGATATTGATGAAGTTTGGGACGATGACATACTTCGTAGACTAAAAAATAATGAAGTAGAATTTGATACGTTTAAGACTATTCTCCAAAGATGGATGTATTGGAACTTTAGGTGGGATTTTGAAGACATGAGATGGCCAGGTGCGGCTTTTTGTAAATGGTCTTACCTAAAAACAACCACACCACAAAAAATAAGAAATGTCAGGTATGAGCAAGAAACACATTTAGACGATGTTAATGGTTGGCATTTATCGTGGTTTGGAGACGTAGAGTTTAACCTTCATAAGTTAAGAAACTTTGCACACCAAGAACTATCAAATACCACACGAGAAGAATTAGAAAGAATGATTAATGAAGGGTATTTGTTTGATGGTGAAAAAATGATTGAACTTCAATGGGACTACTTTCCTAAAAACAGAAAATTATTAGAAGAAGGTAAACTATATCGAAATATATATTCATAAAAAAACCCGTGGGTTACACGGGTTTTAATTTATAAATTGTAAATGATTAGTTAAATTTGTTAAATCGATTCATCATCTCTTTAATTTGTTTTCTATTCTCTGAGAATGATTCATGTAGGTCTTCATCAATTTCTTCGTATAAAGAACCACATTCCATACATTCACCTTCTCTCATTTCACCACCACATTCATTACATGTTTGTTTTTCTTCCATCATTTCTGAACCACATCCTTCACATTGTTCTTCTTCGTAGTAAACCGCTGCGTCACCACCTTCAGAATCAAATTCATAAGCTTCGTCTTCGTCATGGAATTTTTCTTTACCGTCCATATGTGAGTTCATCATGTCATCCATATCTCCATACTCGTCAGGTGACATATCACCACCAAACATTTGCATGATTGAATCAATATCTAAACCGTAAGAGTCGTCAGAATATGAATTGTCAAATTGTTCAGGTCCGTCTGATTTAAATGAGTATGCTGATTCTTCATCAGATATATCCATATCGTCTGCTTCTATTTCATTAATATCTTCAGAAATAACTGATTCGTTAATTTTATGATTTTGGTAAGTTTTTACATTACCTTTATTGTCCACAGTTATCCCATTTGGGTCACTGGCACCTTTATCAACTCTTAATGGTTGTGGCTCGTTTGGAACATTACCAACCGCATATCCGTTATAGAAAGATGAGTGTTGTTGAAGAATAGAATTTCTTTCTTCATCTGAAATTGTTGAATATCCTCTCATAATAGTAGTTTTATATATAAATATGTCGTTATTATGGTTTGACTAAACACAATTTTACTGTTATTTTTTTAAAAAAAGATTATGGATAGAGATTATATTGATGAAATTGCCGAAGGAGCTATCGTTATGGACGGTTATGACGATTGTATTGTAGGTATTAGTGAAGAGTTTGGTCGTGAAACAAGAATTGTATATTCAAAGCAACGTATCATTCAAAAAATGGTAAAAACTGACCTTATGACCGAGGAAGAGGCTATTGAATATTTTTACTTCAACATGGTTGGTGGATATTATGGTGAAAGGGGACCGATTTTCTTAACTACATCCATGGCAGTTTAAATTTTATTCTCTATATTTGTGTAAACAAAAGGTAATTAGGATGAATAGTTTTTTAGAAGGATACAAAGAGTCAAAAAAAGTTAGAGATTTAATCAAACAACCTGTTTTTAAAAGTAAAAGTATTAGTGGAACCTATTACAGTTACGATAACCACGACTTAACCTTTAAAATTACTCACGTAAAACAACATGGTCGTTGGGAAAGTGATGTTTTAGTAAATGTCAAGGTTTGTGGTAAATTGAGAGGTTGGGGTTGGAACACTGATGATAACGGAATGATTAACATTAACACAAATTCAGGTTTTAGAAGTGCAGTATCAAGAAATAGGTCAATTCGTCAACACACTGAAAAAGAAGTAAAAAAATATTTTAGATTGTTTGGTGTTAAAGCTTACAATATTGAAATTGGTAAAGTAACTGTCACAGATAGTCTCTAATTACCTACCATACATCATAAGATAATACCTAAGGGCCATACTTGTTAGGGTCCTTAGTTTTCTATTAATATTATTTGTAGAATAATCATCTTTACCCTCATCTTCGATTAAACTAAAGGCCGCCATTACAAGTTCTGATTTAGTTTGTTCAGCCAAGTCTAATAACTCTTCAACCATATCCTCATCAAATTCACGTCCTTTAAGTTCCTCCATCTCGATAAACTTTTTAAGGTATTCGGCACCCGAAACTAAAAATTGTGTTGAGTCAAACATATTTACCAACCCTGAATCTCTTAATTTAGTTAGGAAATCAAAGAATATCCTTTCATTTGTAGATTTAAAAATGTCTTTTAGTTTTACTAACTCATCAAAAGTTGGGTTTTTAGATTCATTTACTGTAGTTACCACTTCAGGGAATTTTATACCAAAGTTATTTTCATCTTTATCTTTATAGTCCACATTTTGTAGAATATGTCTAAGTAGGTTTAATGTTCCTGCTCTCTTATCGTTGGTGTCCACTACAGTCCACGGCTGAGCCTCTTTCG
>Ga0102960_1000620_pt1 | contig 13276 bp, 16 predicted proteins | sample SalPon2_B_H2O_MG_2_FD_84521 | JGI IMG/M metagenome (GOLD analysis project Ga0102960, IMG submission 84521) | Salt pond water microbial communities from South San Francisco under conditions of wetland restoration - Salt Pond MetaG SF2_B_H2O_MG | ecosystem: Environmental > Aquatic > Non-marine...
CTAACAAAACTGTAGACAGTGATGTATTTGAATTCAATGCTGATTTCTAAACATATGTGAACAATAATAACAATATCGATTATTATTATTGTTTATCAAACTAGTAGAGTCATTGATTTTAACATTTTGGAAGCGTCATTTTTACGAAATCCTTCTTCAAACATAGGATAACCAATGTATATCAAACGATAAATAACAACAACCAGGGCTAAAATACCCATAATGAAAGACAACGTAGACTCTTCTACCATTATAACTAGTAATCAGATTTTTATTTTTATTCTTCACTTTCATTTTTGTAAATATCTAATGTGCGGGCACTTGAATCTGTTGAATCTACGTATTTTGGCATCCAAAAAAAGGGCAGAATCTTTCCTAATCCCTTATACTGTTTTTCAAATAAATATCTATAATAAAACTTTTCCGCAGTATCTGGCAATAAATGATTGTACAATTTATTCATTTTCGGGTGTAGTTTGATTATTTTTTCATATTCAAATTCATAATCTAATGGTGTAAATACAGTTTCAGGCAAAATAACTTCTTTGAAATATTTTTCTGCATGTTCTTTCGTTATTTCATACAAAGACCTGGTTTGCTTAGAAACTCCATCACTAAACGCTTCTTTTCGTCGAAATAATATTTCATCAGGTAGTAACTGTTTACTCTCTGAATTTTTGAAATTATCAATAGAAAATGAGTTACGTAAAAGATATTTTTCTACAAAGGGTTCTTTGTTTTTTCGTGCCATATCTCTAGTTTTACAACGTATATGGATAGGAATAGAAAGATAATACTGTACCCATTCGCGGTCCAAAAACGGTGTCCGAGGTTCTAGACCATGCGATGAAATGCATTTATCCGAACGAAGAACATCAAATGTGTGAATATATTTCAACAATCGTCTACATTCTTTGTCATATTCAATTGTATCATATGCAGAACCTACATATAAATAACCTCCGGTAAGTTCATCTGAACCATCTCCATTAAAAATGACTTTTGCTTCACTATGCTCAGATATATATTTTCCAATAAGCCAATTACCAATACTCGCTCTGACTGTGGTTGTATCATAACTTTCTATATCTTTAATAACATATGGTATGGCATGTAAAAAATCGGATTCCTGTAATACCACCTCCGTGTGTTTTGTTCCTAGATAATCGGCTACTTTTTTTGCGTACATCAAGTCATCAGACCCTTCTAGACCAATACTATATGTTTCCAACTGCGTCATCTTATTTTTTACACAATATTCGTTCACCAGTGCAGTTATCAAACTACTATCTAGACCTCCGGAAAGAAGACATGCTATTGGTCTATCTGTTGTAACACATCTTTTTTCTATCGCTTTTATCAAATAATGTTGTATATTTTTGTAAATCAACTGGATATTATTTGTATTGTTTATGCATGATGAAAACCCGGTTGAATGATATGATTTATAGTGCTTACTCATAATCCACGATGGATTACTAGTTTGCTTCATAATGGCATGACTATAAGAACCAGGGACAAATTGTTTGATATAATACAATGCGTTTTTGGTTTTATTGTCTTTTTCTTCATAATGATATAAATCAGAAAGCATTTTTAGCTCACTCGCAATAATAAACATATCTTTGTTTTCTTTGGTTTTAGCATAATTAGTAGGTTGCATAATATATAACGGTCTTATCCCGTATGGGTCACGAGCGATATACATATTAGTAATGGTTGTAGTTAAACGATAATCTATCAAACAAAAAGAAAACACACCATCTAACATTTGTAGTGTTTGCTCTATACCATACCGCAAGTACATATGTATAATTACTTCACAATCAGAATCTGTTTCAGGTTGAACATGCATCAAATTATACAATTCTTTATGATTGTATATTTCGCCATTGCATATCAAAACTATATTGTTGTATCGTAATGGCTGGTTAGATTCTTTGTTCAAACCATTGATTGCTAATCGATGAAAACCAAAATTAGCGTTAATCATCACATTTTCATAAGTAGAAAATTCTGGACCTCGATGTTTTCCATTAATGAAACCATTTTCTATCACTTTAAGTTTATCAACAGTAGGAGATAGATTGAAGATAGCAAAAATACCACACATTGAATATATGTGTAATAGCTAAAAATCTCTATACTATTTACTGATTTGTATTACGAAACGATATATTTAGGATGCAACTATTACAAAAGGTGTAAAAAAATATATAAAGCAAATATATATTATGTTACAAAAAATTCTGAATAACATACCTAATATCGAGAACAAGAAAAAAGAAAGTATGTGCAATTTACATCAATCTAATTTTCATAATTTAGAAACAATGCGAAATAGAACCAATCAAGAATCTTTTGATGATTACATGTCTTCCCTTTACAAAACAACTTTACACTCTAGTCAAATTCCTATGCCTACAAACAAAAAGAGTGATGTTGAAATTACCGCAGAAGACAACGAAGATGGAGAAAGTAATTTGTCTGTTTTATCTGCTATAGCATCTAGTGAAAAACCCATACCCAAAAAAGTACCAGCAGTTAAAGGTATAGATACTGGTGATGTAAATGTAGATAATGTTGATACTAAAAAATATAAATTAGATTGGGTATCTAGTGCTTACATCGGTTCTATATCTGTAATTGGACTATTCATAGCTTATAAAGCTATCAAACGTACCATGTAAATGACTCATAATAAGATTTTTGTTATTATGAATGAAAATATATCCGCGCTATAGATTCAAAAACTTATAGTTTGAAACGTTTGTATAATTCGAGAGCAACCAAACCACCAAATATTTGGGCAAGGCAATAAGGTACTAGGTCAGTTACAGGAAGTTTGCCGGCAGAAGCCATGACAATGGAGACAGCAGGATTGATGTGTCCACCTGAAATGTTGCTAGTAAGAAGAATGACCAAAGCTAAAGCAGCACCAATAGCAAGAGGATTACCTGTAGCGAGAATGACGTAAATGAAGAGAGCAGCACCCAAAAATTCGGCTAAATAATTATTCATTATTATATGATATAGTTCGAAAAAATTGATTTGATATATTTCAAAAAAAACTATATCAAAAAACTAACATGTGGATATTTTTATACTCAGTGATAATGTATTACCTTTTACATAGCAGATATTCTTATAGTACATTAGAATATACAAATAGAGGTGATGAAAGAATATTGCACATAAATTATACAAATCCTGTTCTTACTACTAACTTTTCTAGAACGAGTCATTTTATGTAACAACTGGTCTGGCTGCTTTCTTTGCGGGTGCTACAGCTCCTCCTGAACGAACCCGTCTTCTAGCGGCATCAGCAGAGTTTGTATCATTGTGTGCAGTCATAGAATAAGTATTACCATCTGCATTAAACGAACCTACACCTACACTATTACTTTTACGTCTAGCAATTACGCTTGAAGCATCACGGTTACCAAACCATTTTTTTTGCTGTTTTTCATTTTCAGTAAGAGAAGTAGTTAATAAAGATTCTGAATAAGTATGACGAGCTAATTGGAACGGACTTTCGTTACTACTCGTGCTATCTTTCAATGGCATAACTTTTTGCCCGGTAAGTGCACCATTATTAATATTTTGAAGCATTCTATACATATTGGTATTTCTATGAATATAACATATCCATAGAAATATTATAAAGTGAAAATCAAATTAATGCTTTGTATCATTATAGTTCTGATTCAAAGCACGTTGTTTTCTGTATGTAACATAGTCAGAAGAATCCGGTACAAATTTAACATTGCCAGAATAACCTTCCACACCACTGCTATCACAACTTGATAAAATGGAACCAATGTGACCTTTCCATCCTGGTTTGGAAGCGTTTACCTGATTAGGGCCACCACAAACATAATCTTTACGAGCTAAAAAATCACCTAAATTATTTACGGCACGGAAAGGGGTAATTACGCGGCTATTTCCATTGATAGTACCTATCGCATTTTCCTGATTCCATGCACGACGAAGAACTCCTCTAGCAGCGGACATCTCACCATCGCGATGGCTGGTGTTTACAGCTTTCGGTGTATTTCCAATATTTTGAACAATTGACATCTTAATATACTATAGGTAAATATATTTCTCTAAAAACATTTACATAATATTCTTATTCACTTTTACTGGTAGACCATGACCAAAAAGTATCATATAAGCAAGTACCAATGCACCTAATAAAATGCTACGGTCTTCCGCAACTTTGAGATTCTGCTTCAAAATGAAAAGCATAATGATGTATGCAATCAATGCAATGATCGCAGAATTCAAAAACATAGTTAACCCTCGTTCCATAGGTATATATTCTAAATATATTTTTTGATTCATGGAAATGTTCGGCCAATAAAATTATCAGACATATCATATATTTCTGAATATTGAATCGGGATTTCTAAACGAAATCCCGTATTTGATGATGGGTCTAATAGCGTCTGAATATTTGTATTAATTAAATCAAACAAATTGATGTTACTGGTATCACCGAATAATTGAAAATTTGTATTCATAGAATTATCTGTATTTGTCGATGGATTTGCATCCTCAGAATCTGTATCATTATTTACTTCTTCTATATTATTATCTTCATTCACAGTTGTAGGTTGATTATCATTGTTTTCTCGTATATCATGTCTACAAACTGGGCATCTTACATTAGATTGAAACCAATTTGTAAATGAATTTTCCATGAATGTATGTCCACAATGATTCAATCTTATTAAATTATTCCCGACTTCAAACTCTTCTAATGTTATTGGACATCGTTGATTGATTAGATTCATACTCGCATCATATACAATGTGTTCACTCGCATTATCTATTTGTTCTGGAGTTGGTCGTACAACGACATTTTGAAACAAATTGCTGAATAATTCTTCTGTATTTGTACCAAATATATTGTTTCGATTATAAGGTAATGTATACGTTAATACATGGTCATATCTCACTGGTTGTGTCACATTTGTTCGAATATTTTGAGAAGGACGTAGTGGATTTGTGCGAGGTATATGATTGAAAACATTAGGAGATGTATTACGATAAGGAATATTCATTGTATTTCTGAATTGATTTCGATTGGTTTCACGATTATTCAGATTGATTATTGTTCTATTCATAATATTCAAATACAACGTCATATTATTTTGATAAGTTGTCATTGCTCTATCCATGGTATTTGTTATACGATTGATTGTTCTTAAATATTCGTGATTTTCTGGAAAGGAAGAATTATAATACGGATTACTGTTATTACTTTGTCTGTAAGTATCAAAAATTTGTTCTGCGTTATTGTTATTATCTTCACCAGTATCTTCCCTATTAAATGTATTATTCAAATTTCTCGTTAAATAATCAGACAGTAAATTTTGTAAATCATTTTCAAAATTTGTTGCTCTTCTATTTCTATTGTTATCCATTAATTGAATAATATAAAGATTTGTTTATATATTCTTCTAAACATATTAATGGATTTATCCAAATACCATAAAAAGGGCTTAGTTGGACTAGAAAACTTAGGCAACACATGTTTTTTGAATGCATGTATGCAGGTTTTAAACAATACTTATGAATTAAATCATTTTTTAGATTCTAATACTTACAAACGTCATTTGAAAGAAAATCTTCCTGATACATCTATTATTAACGAGTGGGATGATTTACGTAATGTTATGTGGAGTGGAAACGGTGTAGTTGCACCTCGGAAATTTGTAAATAATGTACAGCATATTGCAAAACAAAAAAAAAGAGATATTTTCACTGGTTGGGCACAAAACGATATGCCAGAATTTCTGCAATTCTTTATTGAGTGTATACATAATAGTATTTCCCGTAGTGTAAATATACAAATAAATGGGAAACCAGTGAATAATACTGATGTGTTAGCTATGAAATGTTACGAAATGTTGAAAAAAAGTTATTCAAATGAATATTCTGAAATTATGGAAATGTTTTATGGTATTTCTTTTTCTGAACTCGTTTCTAAGAGTACTGGTAAAAGCCTTTCTATTATTCCAGAAAGTTTTTTTGTATTAGATATTCCAGTTACTTTTAATGGTAAAGTCGCAAACTCATTATATGACTGTCTGAAATTGTTCACGCAACCAGAATATTTAGAAGGGGAAAATGCATGGTATAATGAAGAAACAAAATCTAAAGAAGACGTTAAAAAACAATATTCCTTTTGGAAATTCCCAAATATTGTAGTGTTTGCTTTACAACGATTTAGTCCGGATGGTACGCAAAAAATAGCAAATAAGGTAGATTTTCCTATACATGATTTAGATTTATCACCATTTGTACGTGGTTACAATTCACATATATATAAATACGATTTGTTTGGAGTTTGTAGCCATATGGGCAATGTATCTGGAGGTCATTATACTGCCTTTGTTAAAAATGCTGAAAACAATTGGGTTCATTATAACGACAATATAGTAGAAAAGGTAAATAGCCCAGAGGCTGTAATTTCTCCTATGGCCTACTGTTTATTTTATCGTAAAAAAAATAACTTATTATAGTATAATACTATTACATTATAATGAGTACTACAACCGATTCTACTTCAAATGTAACTAATAAAACTACGGATAATACTGATTTAGAAAAACAAAAAAATGTAGATACTACTGCTTCTCAGGATAGTAGTGCCAAAAAAACGTTAACTAATACGACCACTAGTGTTCAGGATAGTAGTGCCAAAAAAGATATATCTGATACATCCAATAGTGTTCAAGATACTATTAGTAAAATACTTACAACAAATAATATTTTGATATTCATCGGATTTTTAGCTGTTTATTTTGGTTTTTCTTATTATAAAAGTGGTGGTCAGACTGTAGCTACAGCAGACACATCTGGTAAGGGAGTAAGCATGATAATAGATATTATTTTCTTCATGATATTAGGTTTAGTTGTATACAATATTGTTTCCGCGGAAACTGACGATAAAGATAGTAATATTACTGGTAAATTCATCAATACATTGACAGATTATGTCAATCAGCCTGCGTCAGTTATTACATCAATATTTATATTGATTGGATTGTATTTAGTCGTATATATGTTTGGGATTCCTATGAATAAAGAAAGTAAACCTATATCTGTATCTATCGTTGAAGCAATAGCATGGTCATTGTTTATCATTGTTTTAATAGTTGATGTTTTCAAATATCTATTTGGTGTTTCTTTTGATGAAATATTCGATAAAATAAAAGCTTATTTCAGAGGAGAAACAAAAAAAGAAGAGAAGGATAAAAAAGAAGAGGAGGATAAAAAATGCGATACAAAAGATACAGAAGTAGTTGACCCGGAAGCAGAAGTATTCAATGTATCCAATAATTTATATACTTATGACGATGCAAAGGCTATTTGCAAATCCTATGATGCAAAATTAGCTACCTACGAACAGGTGGAAGCTGCATACAACAATGGTGCAGAATGGTGCAATTACGGCTGGTCTGACGGTCAAATGGCTCTATTTCCTACACAGAAAGAAACCTGGGAAAAATTACAAAAATTAGACGAAGGTGTTTGCGATAAGAGTAAGAAAAAAGGAAATAATTGCGGTAGACCAGGTGTTAATGGAGGATATATTGGAAACCCGTATGTTAAATTTGGTGTAAACTGTTTTGGAAAGAAACCGTCTGCGAGTGAAAAAGATTTGAAGCTCATGGAAACTAAAAAAACTCAGGTGTATCCCAAAACTCCTCAGGAAAAAGCACTAGAGAAAAAGGTTGATTACTGGAAAAATAACAGAGATAAATATTTACAGCTTAATGCTTACAATACTAAAAAATGGACGGAAAAAAATCAGAAAATGCCTGATTCATCAAATGCCATATCTAAAAAGGAAACTGAATAATTCATCAATTGAATATTGATTCTCTACATATTCCACATAAATTCCCAGTATTTTTATTGTATTTTTTATTTTTTTCAATGCAATCATAGCAAAATTTATGATTGCATTTTGTTTGAACAATCGTTTTGTTTGTTAAATTTTCCATGCATATAGCACATTGAGCAATAGTATTTGTGTCCATATTTTCTTTACCCAACAAATAAAATAGTTCGTCTACTTTTTTCAAATTGTCTTCTAATCTCCACCTTGTTTTTGTATAGTTTTCATAACGACTGTGCGTCCGATTTACCTGTTCTACATAATTATTGAGTTTTTCATTTTGATAATTGCGTAATATAGAATTCATATTATTATTATTTTTGATGCAAATAAAAACAATACATGCAAATTCATCAATTTTTTAATTTTTTACAATTTTTTCTCTAATTTTTCGAACATGTCATTGTTGTATACTAACCTTCCTGACGGTTTGTATTGGTCGATTGGTGTATATTCTTTTCCTGGTTTTTTCTGTTGCTTTGTTGAACCACCCATATTGAATAATTTTGAGTTGATATCGCCATCGTCTTCCTCATCCTCATCTTCTTTCGGTGCATTTTTATCACCTATAATATTTCCTTTTTCATCGATAATTTTGCCAGTTTTCTTTTTGATTTCACTTCTAACATAGGAGGGTACCCAATTTTCCCAAGATATAAATAATGTATTTGGGTGCATATATTTAACTAAAAAACCATTTTCTTCTAGTTTTACGACTAAATAACCAATACAATCACCCTGTTTATACAAAGGTTCTCCGAATATAAATTCTGGTACGGTAAAAAATATGTGTTTATCTTTATGTTTTGTATTTCCTGTGAAACGAATTCGTTTATGAATCCGATTCAATATTTTGTTGAAAATATTCAATTGTTTCATATCTTTTTGCTGTTTCTTTTCAAAGAGAGAGTCGATATCAACCTTATCAATGGTATCTTTATCTGTTGTATACAAAAAATTAGACATCTATTATATTGGTTGTAGAAAAATTCACTATAAATTAGACGTATTGAAAACATATAGAAATATTTCGAATGTTATTGTAACTATGAATAAAGATGATTATGTTCCTACAATAAAAAACTTAGTCATTAGTGGTGGAGGAATTGCGGGCTTTGCGTTTTATGGGGCATTAAAACAATTATCTATAAGCGGAATATGGAATATTAACAATATTGAAAATATTTATGCAACTTCTATAGGTACTATCATTTCGGTTATGTTATCTTTAAAATATTCGTGGGAAGAATTAGATGACTTTATAATTTTGAGGCCATGGCATCGTGTACTCAAATTTGATTTCACTATGGTTTTGAATGCCATTGAAAACAGAGGGATTTTCAACAATGAAATAATGAAAGAAATATTGAAACCATTATTACTCGGTAAAGAACTAGATATTGATATTTCTTTGAAAACCTTTTATGAAAAAACAGGTATCAATATCCATTTCATTTGTACAAATCTATATTCTATGAACAGTGTAAATATATCTCATAAAACCCATCCGGATTGGCAACTAGTCGATGCCATTTATTGCTCATGTAGTTTACCCATTTGTTTTTCCCCCTATTTATATGAGAATACTTATTTATGTGATGGAGGGTTTGTTGATAATTATCCCCTTAATATTTGTTTAAATGATGGTCATAAAGAATACGAAACTATTGGTATTGGGTTTTGCATAGTAACCGATGATGAAAAATCAGATAATGAAATAAATAATGATAATTTCAATTTGTTTGATTATATACTCACCTTACTCATGAATCTTATACGTAAAATCAATATGAGGAATAATAACAATAATAATAATAATTCGTTATATAAAGAAGTATTATTTGACCCGAATGCGTCTATATTTAATGAATTATACAATACAATAAATTTGAAAGATACTCGGAAAGAACTTATGACTATTGGTATGGAAAAGGCTGATGAAGTTTGTCTAGAATCCTCTATGGAAACTATCGACTAATTTATTCGCTCAACATAGTATCTAGAAAACTATTCAATGAAGATGTTGTTATTCTAGATTCAAAATCTATGGTTTTTCCGTCTTTTACCATCTTGATGGTAGGATAAGAGTCGATTTCGAATTTGTTAATGTATTCCGTTGCCTTCGCATCTTCTTCGTCGGTGCAATTGATATCTGCACATGTCACTTTATACCCATTTACTAATTTGCCATCATTGGATTGCATAAAAGAGTTCCACTCCGGTTGGGCTTTTTTACAGTGAGGACACCAATCTGCGTGGAAAAAATAAATTACCACACCTGGGGTTCGCTTGTCCATAACGTCATTTGCTACATCGAAGTTTTCACTTTTGCTTATTTGCTGATTGTATACGTAACGAGCAGCCCATACAAAGATTATTACTAGAATAATGATGAGTATGTGCGTATAATACGGACGAATATACTTTTTCACAACATCTACGATGTTTGCCATTATATGTTATATTTAGATTTAGTTGCACCTAATTGACCGAATTATTTATCAAATAAACTTTTGCTTTTTATTTTTTTATCTCTAAAATATAACTAATCATGAATTCTTACAAAAATCAAACTATGAAATCAAAAAATGTATATAATATACAGGAATTCAATAGCGGAGATGGCATGTTAACAACTGTATGGGGACCCGGTATGTGGCATTTTTTACACACAATGAGTTTCAATTATCCTGTACAACCTACAGAGGCCGATAAAAAACATTATCGCGAATTTGTTTTGAGTATGCAACATATTTTACCCTGTGGTAAATGTAGAGAAAATCTCAAAAAGAATTTCAAAACCTTACCCTTAACGATGAAACATATGAAATCTCGGGAAACCTTTTCTAAATATATCTTCGATTTACATGAAACAGTTAATACTATGTTGAATAAAAAATCTGGTCTTACGTACGAAATCGTAAGAGAAAGATATGAACATTTTCGTTCTAGATGTACCAAGTCTTTACGAGACAAGAAAAAGAACAAAACAAAAAAAGTCCGATTTCAGAAAAAAGAAGATGGTTGCACGGACCCATTGTATGGTGAAAAATCTAAATGTGTATTACAAATAATACCTCAAGACATCGATTGTGAAACTTTACAAATCGATGACCAATGCATCAAACAGAGATATCCTGGAATATTGGAACCAGCACTCAAAAAGTAAATAGTTGTTTCTTATCACAAATTATTTAGTCACTTTTGTTGTGTATTAGATAAATACATAACAAAAAGATATTTATACTATATATATAACTTTAAATATAATGAAATCTTCACTACCATCTGCAGAAATTGAATATGAGAAAAAAACTACCAATAAACATGAAGACGAGGAAACTGAACCCACTCATATTGATAGCGAAACTACCGAAGAGAATTTTTGCCCAGCAAAAGAGAACATGGAAGACTTCCAACCAACAGAAAAAAAACATAAATCCAAAGATGTTCCTTTTTGGTCTAAAAATCCGAATGTATTATTAGATAAACAACATATGTTTGAATTTTACCCAGTTGAAAATATGTCCTATTCCAGAAAATTAAATGCGGTTTCGAGAACCGTTCTTTTATTAGCTTTAGTCGTGTTTTTATATTCTAACAATTTCAGAATTTTGTTAGTAGGCATCATTACTATGATGGCTATATATGTGTTGTACTATTTCCACGAGAAAGAACAAGATAAAAAACAGAACAAACGGGCTGCTGGGGACATGAAAGAAAATTTCGCCAATCCTGCTTTAGATTATATGCGAGAGAATAATATGCCCATACCTACTGATGTTTTTGATACCCCCGACTCTAGCAACCCTTTTGGCAATGTTTTAGTCACTGACTATGATTACAATCCTAATAAAAAACCTGCTCCGCCAGCTTACAACAAAATTGTGGAAAATGATATTATGAAACAAGCTAAAAAATTAGTCAATAATGCGAATCCCGACCACCCTGATATTGCCGATAAATTATTTGGCGATATGGGCAGTAATTTAGAGTTTGAACAATCTTTGCGTCCTTTCAATTCTAATCCCAATACTATGATTCCCAACGACCAAACCGCTTTTGCCGAATTCTGCTATGGTAGTATGATTTCCTGTAAAGAAGGTAATGAATTTGCATGCGCACGCAATTTAGCTAGACATATTAATTAATTTTTCCAATCTTTTGAATCATTTAGGAATGTAGGTTCTCAATGGTTTGTTTTTTATTTGTTTTTGAATTCTTTTGAAAATACATTCTCTGATTATAATATAAATATTCATATATTATAATGGCATCTCTTTCTCCTTATACCTTTAACAATACCGACCGCATTGGTACTGATTCTACAGACCAAACTCAGCGCAATACATCCAACACTCATTATTCTAACTATTTGTTGACTGACCATTTTAGCAAAAATGTTTCTGATGACCACGTTAAATTTGCGGTTCAACAACCCACTATGACTTTCAATGGTCTAACTAATGGAAATGGATTGAACGGGAATGTTGTGGATACCGAGTCCCTTTTACTTATCAAATCCGAACAACAACGTGCTTTAGAGAAACTTCAACTTTTTGAGAGACCCTTCAAAACTGTTCCTTATTTAGGACGCGGAAGTTGTGACCCTGCATTAGAGTCTCAATTACAACAAGGTGAATGGTCTAGTGATAAAAAGAGCACTTCCACTATTATGGAAAAATCTTTTGCTGCTTATGCTTTGTACCCCACCGACAACAAAATGGAGGAACGTGTTACTAACGCTTCCCATACTGTTGAAGAGGCTGCTTTAGACGGTTGGATTCGTGGCGGTGCTTCCACTCGCGAAATGTCTATGGATGAGTCTATGCAGAAAAATAATCGCCCTAATGCTATGTTTTAGATTGTTTAGTTGATTATTCGGATAGAATTTTATTATTTATTTGTATATAATATACAAATAAACCTATTGATATGGCTACAAATAATATTAAAGTAGAATCTATTGACTTTGATAAAGATAGTAATTTGAAAGCTTCTTTTCAGATTGATGGAGAAATGTTTCACATTGAAATTAGTGGTGATGAAGTAAAAAAAATCGTACCTGATATGCCTGCACAATCTGTTTCACCCGCAACATCTGAATCTTCTGGGGAAGAACCACCTAGTGATGAGCCTTCTGAAATATCTGTACCGGATAAACCAACAATAGCTAATGATAGTGAATTTACTAAAAAGTATCCTATTGTGGAATCAGTATTGAAAGGAATGTTACCTTTTTTGAAAAGTAATGCTGTATTGTACAAAAAAGAATATGGAATAGAAGGAGAAGTAGATGATACTATTAAACAACTATTGAGTGATTCTTTGTATGATGAACTCACAAAACGTTCTGAAGAA
>Ga0102960_1000628_pt1 | contig 13174 bp, 17 predicted proteins | sample SalPon2_B_H2O_MG_2_FD_84521 | JGI IMG/M metagenome (GOLD analysis project Ga0102960, IMG submission 84521) | Salt pond water microbial communities from South San Francisco under conditions of wetland restoration - Salt Pond MetaG SF2_B_H2O_MG | ecosystem: Environmental > Aquatic > Non-marine...
AATCCAATTAATATTATAATGTGTCCTGAAATCATCTTCCGTCTGCTTTGTTAACTAACATAAGTGGTAGTTCGCTAGTACTTATCACTTTTCCATCTGAGTCTAATGTAAATCTAACAAATGTTTTTTCATCTCCTTGATAAGAAAGAATTTTTGTTCCAACATATACTAATGAATAAGGATTTAATTTTTCAACTTTAATTGTAACTTCAATTGAATCATTTTGGGTGTATTCTTCTCCAGTTGAAAAGTTTCTTGACAATTTTGCCTGAGCATACCAATGTGCATTAACAATATATTGTCCTTCAATAGTTTCTCTAATAGTGATGTGTTCTTCATTTATTCTAAAAATCTTTTTGCCTGTTGGCGTCATTACTGTATCATTTGATACACCTAAATCGTCACGATCTAAATTTGTAAGTCCTTTGTCTTTTTGTCTAAAATAAACAATATTACCTGCAGGGTCTTTGAGATACAGATCAATATCATCTTGGCTGTCATTTGGCCAAGACATTGTGATTATAAATTCTGCTTTTACAATAATATCACCTTTTTTGGCCACAGGATTAATTAACAAGAATGCTATAATGAATAGCATTGTTAATCCTATTGTGATATTGAAAAGTAAATCAATAAAAGCAATTGATGTTTTATAACGGTCTCTTCGCATCTTTATCTTCTTTTACAAATTTATCAAAGTATGCTTCTAATCTAAAAAATTGTACTTTTAAAATAACACTGCATAACAAACCAACAAGTGTAGTGTACAATGCAGTACTCATTCCCAAACTCATATTCATTAAACTTTGTTGTACACTGTCAGGATCTGCAATATTTAAATCTGCAAAAGCACCAACCAACATAAGTATGAAACCACTAACTGTTCCAATCAAACCTAAAGTGATACATATTTCTGATGAAAACCATCCAGTTTCATATCTTTTTTTCAAATCTTTTTCAATTGGCAAATTATTAATTTTTAATTTGTTTAACTTCCATGCTTCATATCCACACACTAATGAAATAACTGTGAATAACAATAAAATAATAAAACTGATTTTGGTTTTGTCAGCATTCCATAAAACTTCAAATATACCAAAAGAAGACAAAACTACTGCTGTTAAACAGGCTGTGCAAAAAAACCACCACCATTCTAGAAATACTTTATATTTGAGCATCATAATTTTTCCTTATATGTTTATTTATTATAAAGTATCTGTGTAATTAATACAACAAAAAAGTGGCGAGAATCCCGCCACTTTTGTAAATTTAAAAGAAAAGACTATTTTATTTCAATAGTTCTTGGCTTTTTACCTTCTGGAATTATTCTTTCCAAAGACACAGTCAACAAGCCATCTTTCAGTTCAGCATCTCTGACTTCAACGTCATCAGCAATTGTAAAAGATTTTGAAAAGAATCTTTTGCTAATACCTCTATGTAGTACACCATTATCATAGTTTTCTACATCTGTATTATCTTCTTTTTTAGGCTTAGACTTAACTGACAACATATTGTCTTCGTACTGTACTTCAATATCATCTTTACCAAAGCCTGCAAGTGCAAGTTCAATATTGTATGTATTTTTTCCAGTCTTTACAATGTTGTATGGTGGAAAGTTTGACGTAGGTGCTCTGAAAAAATCATCTTCAAACATTCTTTCAAAATGATCGAACATGTTGTCAAACCCAATAGTTACTGGTCTTAGTTGATTAAAAATTGATAGATTTTTATTTGTCATTTTAACTCCTCCTTTTAAGCAAGTTTATATTTTAATGTAGATCCTATCAAGCAATCTACATTGTTATTTATTATATAGTCACTCATTTTTAAATTGCGACCTATTTTTTCACTTCTTCATAATCAGCATCAACAACATTTTCTTCTTGTTTTGATTCCGAGTCTGTTGAAGACTGTTGGTTTTTATAGACTGCTTCACCTAACTTCATACTGGCTTCAGTCAATTCTTTGATACTGCTTTGCATTTTTTCAGTATCTTCATCTTTGACTGCTTGTTCCAAATTAGATTTAGCAGTTTCAATTGCAGATTTGTCTTGTTCAGACAACTTGTCACCATGTTCAGACAACTGTTTACCAATTGAATGTATCATTGTTTCTGCTTGATTCTTTGTTTCAATTGATTCTCTTTTCTTTTTGTCTGCTTCTTTGTTGGCTTCTGCTTCTTTTACCATTCTGTCAATGTCAGCATCTGATAATCCGCCTGATGCTTGGATAGTGATCTTTTGTTCTTTGCCAGTTCCTTTGTCCTTAGCACTAACATTTAAGATACCATTTGCATCTATGTCAAATGTGACTTCAATTTGAGGCATACCTCTCGGTGCTGGTGCAATACCTACCAATTCAAAGTTACCTAGTAACTTGTTATCAGCGGCCATTTCTCTTTCACCTTGTACTACTTTAATTGATACAGCAGGTTGATTGTCATCTGCTGTTGAGAACACTTGACTTTTCTTAGTTGGTATTGTTGTGTTCTTGTCAATTAGTTTGGTAGCAACACCTCCAAGTGTTTCAATACCTAGTGACAGTGGTGTTACATCTAAAAGCAACACATCTTTGACATCACCTTGTAACACACCACCTTGAATTGCGGCTCCTAATGCCACAACTTCATCTGGATTAACACCTTTGTTTGGTTCTTTACCAAAGAAGTTCTTAACTGTGTCAATTACTTTAGGCATTCTGGTCATACCACCTACAAGTACCACATCAGTAATCTCAGATTTGCTAATACCAGCATCTTTGATTGCTTGTTCACAAGGTTTAATTGTTTTGTCAACCAAACTATCTACTAATGCTTCAAGTTTTGCTCTTGAGATTTTAACATTCAAGTGTTTTGGTCCTGTTTTGTCTGCTGTGATAAAAGGCAAATTGATTTCTGTTTCAGTTGTGCTTGATAATTCAATTTTGGCTTTTTCTGCCGCTTCTCTCACACGTTGTACCGCTAATTTGTCTTGTCTTAAATCAACACCTTGTTCTTTTTGAAAGTCACTGATCACAAACTCTGTGATTGTTGCATCAAAATCTTCACCACCTAGCGATGTATCACCATTAGTTGACTTAACTTCAAATACACCATCACCTAATTCTAAGATAGAAACGTCAAATGTACCACCACCTAAGTCGTACACTGCAACCATACCTGATTTTTTCTTATCAAGTCCATAAGCAAGAGCCGCCGCTGTGGGTTCATTGATAATTCTTTCCACTTGAAGTCCAGCAATTTTTCCTGCGTCTTTGGTTGCCTTACGTTGAGCATCATTAAAGTAAGCAGGAACTGTGATCACTGCTTTGGTTACTTCTTTGCCCAAATACTTTTCAGCAGTCTCTTTCATTTTTGATAAAACTTTTGCTGATATTTGAGAAGGTGAATATTTTTCACCATTGGCTTTTATCCAAGCATCGCCATTATCTGATCTTACTATTTCGTATGGTAATGTTTGAACATCTTTTTGTACAGAATCTCCATCAAAAGTTCTACCAATTAGTCTCTTTGATGCAAAAATTGTGTTTTTGGGATTTGTTACTGCTTGTCTTTTAGCAGGAATACCTACTAGTGTTTCACTTTCTGTGAATGCAACAACACTTGGTGTTGTTCTTGCACCTTCTGAGTTTTCTAAAACTTTTGGACTGGTGCCTTCCATGACTGATACACATGAATTTGTTGTACCCAAGTCAATACCTATTATTTTACTCATATATTTCCTCCTTATTATAAGCAAGGTTATTCTATACAGCCTATATTAGCACTGCATAACCTTTGTTATTTATATGTAATATAATAATGATCTGTAAAATTACGACCTATTTTGGATAAACTAATTGTATTTTTTTACCAATTTCTGTTTGAGTAGGTAAATTTCCATATTCTTTGACAAAAACTTCCAATACTTGTTTGTAAAATATAGTACTATCGTGATCTACTTTACGATTAATACTAGACAAAGACAAATTGTCAGCATTTTGTAATACTTGCAGAGCTATACTAGACTCAATTTGCAACTGTCTTAGATTTAATTGTTCTATCATAGTTTTGTTACCTTTTTAGTATTTGATGCAGGAACAAAAGTTCCTTGCTTTAGTTGTTGTTTTTTACTACAGGTTGTTGTGCATTTATATATTCTATCTTTATAATCTAATCCGTGTTTATTGCTACTCCAACTGTCCACTAGATCTTCTGTAAAAAATCTATGTTTTAATATTTCATCTGACGTTTTAGTATATAAATCATTCCAACCATCTTCATAGATAGCAAATCTGTTTTCCCAATTTACATCTCCTTCAGCACCTTCATGTAGTCCCATTCTTCTATAATTATCAAGATAACAACATGGCCATAACCTTCCATCATGTCCTACATGATATTGTTTTAAGTCATGTGCCCAGCCACAATGTATTTCATATTCAGCAGGGTTTTGAAAATTATGTTTATTTTCAATTTTTTCTTTTTGTTTATAACTAAAACTATTTTCATTTAGTTCAGTTCTTCTGTTCCAACGTTCTTTAAAATTACGAAAACCCATTTGCTTTGCTAACTGTCGAGCTTCATCTACTTGATGTTGATTCCATGGAAAAATTAAATACTGCCATCCTGCTTTGCCGCCAGCATTAATAAAAGATTTAGCATTGTCCATAATTTTTGTCCATTGTACTCTTTTTCTATAATAATGATTAGTGTTTTCCAATCCATCTATACTAAACCATATTTTATAATTATTGTGCTTTTTTAAAATTAAAGCCAGCTCTTTGAAATAGCCAGGACTTCTTAGTCCGCCGTTAGTATGTAAACAAAAATAAACATGAGGATATGTTGTAACTAGCCATTCAATGTATTCATTTAACTGTGGATGTGCAAAAGGATCATCTACTGTACCAATAAAATAAACATCTTTAACTGATTTCATAAACTGCGGAGTAAGTGCATTTTTCAATGCATCTAATTTTAAATAAATTTGATCTTTTTTTTCAAAAGCAGACTTAACTGGTACATGTTCAATAGTAACAGGTGTGTTTAAAGTTTTTAATTTATCATAGTCAATTACAGTACGAGAACAACCAAGGCATAATGCTTGGCAAACATTACTCAATTCAAATTGTATACTAATTGGATTTTTAAGATAGTGCATTTTCAATTTCCGGTATATAATTTTTTATATCAATACTTCTTGCAGTATCTATATACGTTGTATAACTAATTAATTTCTTTGTTATCAAACTGTCTTGTCCTTTTTCTGCATACTGTTTATATGTTTCCACAATATCATTATCTAATTCAGAAAGTTTTGCTTTTAAATCTAAAACATTCTGATAACCTTTGTCTAACATCTGCTGTGGTAAACCTTGTATCAATAAACTTTCTGGTTGTGTTATAAAATAAACAAAAGGTTTCTTTTCAAAATTGTCAAACTCCGTTGTCAATTGATAAAAATCATTTGGCCATGAAACATAATTTAGACTCATTATTGTCATACAAAAAGAAGCATTTATATTTTTGTAATTAGCAACAAGTTCGTTTATTTTTTTTAAATTATTATAAACTGTTGCCCAATTGGCTGGATACCTTATGTATTCGTTATTACTGCCATATCCTTCAATACTGCAATCAATGTCAACTCTTTTTAAAGTAGAAAATATATCTATGTATTTTGTTATGTCAATTGTATTATTAATGTTTAAACTTAATCTTAACTCATTGTTACCTTTTATAGATTCAAGCACTAATGGAAACTCTGGCATTACTGTTGTTTCGCCGCCATTAATTTTCAAAGAATATAGATCAGGATATAACTGTTCTAGTTGCTTTCTATAACTCTCATACCACCCTCCTACTAACACAGGACCTTTGTATGCATTGTGTAATTTACTTTCATTAGCATATTGACTACTTCTATTGTTGTTGCACATTACACATCTGCTATTACAGTAATTGCTTGGTTTAATATCAATGTCTACTATTTCTGATAAACTGACTTCTGTTTGTTTACTGTCAGAAAATACTAACGGCAAATGTTTTTCATACTTTTCAATTTCTGCTAGACGCTTACTCTTTATACCTTGTTTTTCTTTACTGTAACAAATTTTTTCACAATACAAATTACTTTGATTACTCAACATTGCACTACGCATTGTTTGAAATTCTTTTGTGTTGTACAACGACTGTAAATCTTTTTCTAAGTCAACTGTTTGAAATTGAGATATCTCACAACACGGCGATAGTCCACCATCTGTGTTTATACAAAGATGTTTCCAGAGTAAAGGACATATCTTATGATTTTTATGATTCATTAGTTCTTTCAGTTATAAAACTGATTCTAAGTCCTGCTTTAGTTATAAAACTTTTTTCTCCAAGTGTACTACTGTGTACTTGACATGTATCAAAAACATATAAAGAACCCGGTAGCCAAGGAAAACTATTTTCAATAGTCAATCCATGATATCTATCTATTTTGCTTGGTGCATGTTGTAATCCTGACTTTTCAAAAACTTCTTGACTCATTTTTTCATTAGTATCAATAGTATGATAACCTTTGTCAAATGTGTATACATGATCTATCTTGCTGTAGTCAGTAAAACTTCTATAATGTGTTGTACTATAATGTGGTCCCCAATCAAATGTACATCCACTATCAATCACACGTTGGTTATAAAAAACTATGCGACCATCATGTGTGTCTGGTAGCATGTACAACGGTATCAATATACTTTTATACGTTACTTCATTATCTTCATATGTATTATCAGGTTCTGGCATGTCTGTGTGTACTCCATACTGATGAGGCGTATGAAAGAAATTTCCACTACATGTTTTTATCAATGATGTATCTAAAAAATTTTCAATTTTGTGTTTGATATGCTTTTCAAAAAGTTGATTAAAATTTCCACCTAAAAATAAATTACCAGTAGGACTAGTTCTCCACCATTTGGTTCCTTTAAACATAAAATCAACTAATTCTTTAATTTCATCTTTATCAAAAATGTCAGGATAATGTTTTGATGTTGACAGGTATTGTTCAACCTGTTTACGAAACTTGCTGTCAAAATTCATTGATTCACCTTTACTTGCACTAATACTTATGGCGGAGCATACGGGATTCGAACCCGTGGTCTTCGCCGTGACAGGGCGACGTGTTAACCGCTACACTAATGCTCCGTGTATATAGACTATATTATAATAAAATTAATATATTGTCAACTAATGTATTTAATGGAGGGCCTGGAAGGAATTGAACCCTCGACCTAGTGGTTCGTAGCCACTCGCTCTAATCCACTGAGCTACAGGCCCTTGTGGTGGGCAGTAAAGGACTCGAACCTTTGACCCCCTCGGTGTAAACGAGATGCTCTACCAACTGAGCTAACCGCCCTTATGGAATGTTTGATCTTCTTCTGTTAAATCTTTGTCTTGCAATAAAAAACCAAAATGAGTCATTAATTCCTCAGCAAGATTTGGATAACGATCTACAAGACCGTTGCAAAACAAATCTTTTTCATCATTGGTCATTCTAGCCAATGAATCAATTTTTTCAACTACTGTGTTTTTTGAAATCATAGTTGTTCCTTAAAAAGGACTATAGTTTTTATATCTAATGCCGTACTCATGAGCTAACTCACGCATTCTTTTATCATTTCTACGTTTGCCCATTTGCTTTTCTATTTTTTTCTTTTCGCTTGGCTTTTGATAGTATCTTCTATCTTTAACTTCTTGCAGAATACCATCATTAAGAAGTTTCTTTTTAAGTTTCCTATATGCTTTCATAGGATCTTCACCTTCACGTACAATAACATGAAATCCTTGTGTTTTAGGATAGTACTCTTTCTTTTTTTCAAAAGATCCACCTGGTGTATATTTTTTTCTATGTGTTTTTTTCATTTAATCCTCATTTTCTATAGTATAGCAGATTTTTTTAAAATTGCAAGAACTTTATTTCCTTGCCATTTAGGTGGCAAATCATACTCAAAATTCTCCAAAAAACCAACAAAATCTTGGTACTTGCCATTACAAAAATCTTTCATTCCTATTTCTCTGCCTTTCATTTGCATGATTAACTTTACTTTGTGTCCTTGTGCTAAAAACTCTTGTATTTTTTTGGCTTTGACTTTGATATCCCCAACTCCAATTGCAGGACGAAATTGTATTTCTTTTAGTTCAGTAACAACTTGTTTTTTAGTTTGTTCCTTTTTTCTTTTCTTTTCTTGATATAAGAACTTACCAAAATCCATAATCTTACAAACAGGTGGATTGGAATTTGGTGCTATACAAATTAGATCTTGATTTAGTTCTTGTGCTTTTTTTAATGCTTCAGATGTTCTTATTATAATACTGCCGTTATCACCAACTAACCTAATTTCATTTGAAGTAATCTTTTCGTTAACTAAAGATTTCTTTTTAGCAATATCTTGTGAGCTTAATCTTGGTTTCATTAACTTTTAGTTAGATTGTTTCTTAGTTTCTTCATAGATTAATAGTGGTTTCTTATTTTCAAACATATCGTTATTAATAACAACTCTTGCTACACCTTCTTTTTTGTAAGTAGGTAATTCGTACTGTACATCTAATAGTAGTTCTTCAACAACTGATTTAAGTGCTCTAGCACCTAACTTTTTTTCATGTGCTGTTTTTACTATTGTGTCTATCACATCATTGGTTATTTCAAGATCAATTGATTCTATTTTAAACAATGTTTGCAACTGCTTTAGCAAAGAGTTATCTGGTTTAATCAAAATGTCTTTCATTTGTTCTTCTGACAATTCATGACAAGAAACAATAACAGGTAAACGTCCAATTAGTTCAGGAATTAATCCAAACTTTATTATGTCTTCCGGTTGTGGGTTTTTATGCTTATTTGATTCTTCTACATTAGGTGAACCAAATCCCATATGATTTTTGTTTAATCGCGTGTCAACAATTTTATCTAAACCAACAAATGCCCCTCCACAAATGAATAATATGTTTGAAGTATCTACTTCAATCATTTCTTGCTGTGGATGTTTTCTGCCTCCTTGCGGTGGTACTCTTACCACCGTACCTTCCATAATTTTAAGTAATGCTTGTTGAACACCTTCACCTGATACATCTCTTGTGATTGATGATGATTCCGACTTACGTGATTTTTTATCTATTTCATCAATGTAAATAATACCACGTTGTGCTTTGTTTACATCAAAATCTGCTTTCATTAATAATCTTACTATAATGTTTTCTACATCATCACCAACATAACCTGCTTCAGTTAATGTTGTTGCATCACCAATTGCAAAAGGTACATCAATATAGTCTGCAATTTTTTTGGCTATTAAAGTTTTACCAACTCCACTTGGTCCTAACATTAAAACATTTGATTTTTCAATCTCAATGTCGTTATCTTTTATAATTTTGTTCGCATATAATCTTTTATAATGATTGTATACTGCTACACTGATAACTTTTTTTGCTTGTTCTTGACCAATGACATGATGATTCAAATAATCATGTAAATCTTTAGGATCTGGAATTTCTAATTCCTTATCGTTATCAATTACTCCTTCTTTGTCGTTATCTATTATACTGTGACAAAGTTCCACACATTCATCACAAATATATGCACCTTCAGGTCCAGCAACTAATTTTTCTGCATCTTTTCTACTTTTGCCACAAAAAGAACATTTCATATTATTATTTTCATCCATTGTTTTTTGTTAACCAATTTTTAATCCACTCTTTGTCTTTTGAAAAGTTTCTTGTCTGAGAAACTGCCGGAGTATTGAGTGTTTGTTGTGTTAGTTTATTAATACCTTCCATATCAATTATTTTTTTTACTTCAGTTAATTTTACATTAAATTCATCGTTAATGTCAATTCTTTTTATGTTCTCTTTTTTCTCATTTAATATGGGAGGATTAATCAAGTCTTTTTTTTTAGATCTGGTTCAGATGTATTATTTGATTGTTCTTTGCTGTCTGTTGGCTCTTCAGCATCATTACTAGTTTCATCTTGATACTTTCTTGCATATTCTTCTAGTGCTTTTTTCTCTGCTTCTTCACGCTTTTTGAATTCTTCAATTTTGTCTTCTGACATTTTTAAATCCAAAGTTTCATTAAACGAAACATTAAGATCGCTAAAGAGATCTTTATCTTGCTTTACATCAACTTCATAACTTGTACTTGGCAAATCATCTTGTGTTTCTTGTTGTTCTTTTAAATCATTAAATCTGTTTAACTGATCTTGCATATCTGCAAATCTTTCTTGCCAATATGTGTCTGGTGTTACACCTCCATCATTTTTGGGTTCAGGCACACCTATCATTTCTTCAAATGACTTACCATATCTAATTTTAAAAGTAAAGTTTGCCGCAATTAGCAACAACACAGCAAGTGGATCAAACACAAATATAATCACAATAATAACCCAACGCACTGCTTCTTCTAGTAAATCTCTATCTGCTTCTTGTCCGTAAATAAATTCTGCAATATACTTGATAGGTCCTACTTCTGCTTCTAGTTTTCTATATTCTTTTTCGTATAAAAATTTTTCTTCTCTGACTTCATCAACCACAAGTTGTTCTGCATCAATAAATGCTTCAATTTCTATAATTCTGCCATCAATGTCTTCTGTTTTGGCATTTGCTTGATCACGTAAATCTTGTATTCTGTTCTGTATTTCGGCTACCTGTACTGCATATTTTTCATCAATCTGTGACAATGCACTATCTAAACTGTTGTTGATCTTTAATATTTCTTTTTGTGCAGATGAGGCCACTGCAAGTTCATTGGCTTTGGCTTCTGCTATTGCATCATCTAAACCTTTCTTGCTAAATGCACCTTTGTAACGTTCTTGTGCCGCGGCTATGTCGGCATCTTTACGTTCTTTTGCTTGAGTCAATCTGTTGTTTTGTAATTCAATCTGTTTGTCAAAATCTATTCTGATATCGTCTTTTTCTTGTTTGATTTTAGCATACAAACTGTCTAGCACCACTTGTTCATTGGCTATCAAATTGTCAACTCTTACGTCTTCCCCTTTGAGAAGTCGATCCATTTCAGATGTCCAACGATTAATTTTTATTTCAGATCTGTTTAACTTGTCATCTAGTGTGTCAATCAATGCAACTTGTTCTTGAGATAAACTTGTTTGTTCAATGTGTGCTTTTGATAGATAACCAAATATACCCATTGACGTTATAAACATCAACACCACTACTGCGACAGAAAGATAATATTTTAAAAACCGCGGGGCAACTTTCCAATACTGATAAAGCCAAGATGCAGTGATAAGTTTACCAACTTCAAGCACACTTCCCATAATCATAATTGGAATTACAGCGCCAGCAAAAATTGCCGCCAAGCCTGCTATTGAGTAGTAAATGGCCACTGCACTTATAGATAAAGCCGATAGTAATGTTAATATTGCTATAAACATAAATTTATTTATTGTTTATTTTTGGGAATAAACTGCACTGTTGGCACCATGCTCTGCACATTCTACTTCCACAACATAACATCTATTGTTAGTTGCTTCTCTAATTAATCCATCTGCATAGTTAAAGGCGTGTTCGGCAAACTTCTCTGCACCAACACCATCAAAGGTAACAATGTCTACAAGATCTAATTTTTCTAATTCTCTAAATTTTTCTAAATGTGGATCATTAATGTCTAATGCTGTTTTATGATCAAAATGATCTTCTAACCATTTCTTTAATGGTTTAAGTCCTCCAAAATCTACTGCCCAGTTTTTGTTGTCTAAATGATCACAACCAAATGTAAACTTGAACTGCAAACTGTACCCATGTAACAAGTGACAATGTGAATGATCTGCGTTAGGTTGTCTAAACACACATGCCAATCCAATGTTGTGTCCGTATGTTTTTGTACTGTAATATTTCGCCATTTTATCTCCTATATAATGGCGGCAGAATTAGAAGGGTTGACGCCAAGACCTTTTTAAATAACATAATTAAATATATAATATTTTGTGTTATATGTCAATGTTTTTTCTTTCAATATCCTCTTCTTCACACTGTTCTCCATATTGAACTTCCAATATATGACAATATTTTGTGCTATTATTTGACGCTTGATGCCAAACTGTTTGTCCAATGCTATAATGTTGGGTAGGATTTAATGTAACTGTGTCTGTATTGCCTTTAAATTCCGTAGCAATAGTGCATGTTCCTTTTAACACATACCAGTTTTCTGATCGTTTGAAATGACGTTGCATACTCAAACTTTTGTTTGGTTCTATCACTAATTCTTTAATTTTGTATCCTGGTCTGTTTTGTAGCACTCTGTACCAACCCCAATTTCTTTTTATTTTTGGCTGTTTCCAATTTTCCAGTATTGTGCTAGATGAATTTATTTTGTTATTGCCACCTACACCAAACACAAATTCTATTTGATTTTCATAGATTTTTAATTCTGGTATGTCATCTGGAGTTCTATCACCGCCATTTGCAAATACAATATGTTTGCCATTTCCATCTGTGGCCATCAGTTTGTATATGGCTCCACAGGCTGTGTTGTCACTGTCATCAAAACTAATAACTTTATCAACCATGCTTAGGTTTTCTATGATTGCTTTTCTTTCTGCAAAACTCATAAATGCTTGTCCTTTTTTACGGACCAACCATGCATCAGAATTAATACCCACGTACAGTGAATCACCTAATTTTTTTGCTTCTTTAAAATATTCAATGTGTCCTGAATGTAAGGGATCAAACCCACCTGTCACTAATACAATTTTCAAAACTCTCTCCTTTTCTTATAAAAATAAACCACAAAAGCACCTCCGGATTTGTGTAATTCAACTTGTCTAACAAAACTCATGTCCATACACCATCTTTCAAATTCTTGTTTGATTGCACCATCACCTGTTACAATTACTACTTTTTTAATCAAAGGATTCTTTTGTTTTTCATTGATCCATTGATTAAAACAACGCCATGCGTCCATAACTGTGTATCCATGTAAATCTAATTTTTCAGTCATAAAAAAAGCCTTTACTTTGTAATTATAGCAAAGGCTTTTTTAAAAGTCTATATTATTTTACAGACGTTACTGCTTTTTCTGGATTTGATAATAATTTATCTTTTATTTTTAGTTTTTCTTTTTTTAAATCAATTAGACGAGATTTGTGTTTGAAGTCTCTGTTATACCCTCTTTCTTTTTCTAATTTAGTTACTTTTTCTGATAAT
>Ga0102960_1000633_pt1 | contig 13144 bp, 9 predicted proteins | sample SalPon2_B_H2O_MG_2_FD_84521 | JGI IMG/M metagenome (GOLD analysis project Ga0102960, IMG submission 84521) | Salt pond water microbial communities from South San Francisco under conditions of wetland restoration - Salt Pond MetaG SF2_B_H2O_MG | ecosystem: Environmental > Aquatic > Non-marine...
ATATACACTAGTTACCTGAGTATCAGTAACAAAGGAAGAACTTGCTGCAAGAACATCTCCACGATCTGCCCTTCCATTACATAAAACATCGGCATCTCCACTGCTTCGAGTATCAAAATCGCTTTCATCTATACACACAGTTGAGGCATCATCAATATGTATATCATAGACACCCCCAATTTCTCCTTCCGCAAAAGCAAAAGCAATGTATAAAGTTGATGCGTCATTTGCTAAAGTATCTGCAAAGATAGGTATACTATCTACTTTTTGAACCCCATAAATAACAGGTAAATATTTTGCAGATAAATTAAACTGCAAATCTACCTCTCTATCGACTGTTACTTCATACTCTACAAGTTTTTTCCCACCGAGAAGTCCTGCGAGGCCTCCTCGCTTTTTCATTTTATAGCGAGTTTCTTGCGCTTGATATATACCAGTAACGTTTACTGCACTTTCTGCGTGCATAAAACCATAATCATTTGCATAAGCAGGGTTTAATAAAGCCCCTATATCAGACGTTCCAGAAGTTGTCAAAGCTCTATGGTACGGGTCAGATGTAATTCTTCCCTGTACTCGTACAAAATCTCCCCAATGACTTGTTAAATTCCAAGTAACCCGAGTATCTTTTTCTGGATTTTCTGAGATACTGCCTTTTGCAATGATTCCTTTAAATATTTGAAAAGGCTCTCCAATAATTTGCCCTGTTTCGGGATTAATATGAACTCGATATATAAAAACTTCGCGATTCATATAGCTTGAATAAGCAAGACCGCTAGAAGTATTTTTATTTCGAATAAGTGCAGTAAGCTCTTCCGAAGCTAAAGATAAAGTGTATGCGGTAGAAGGCTCCGTTGCTATTCCTGTCTCAGAGGAAAAAGTAATCGTTTGATTATTGTTCGAGAATTTTTTAACTGTAATATATTTAGAGTCATTTCCTCCAGTATTACTTTCTACTAATATTTTATCTCCTTCTTGAAATAGGTTTGTAGAAAGATCAATATCTGCGGTTAAAGTATTCGCTGCAAAACTTATATTTGTGGTTACTACCGTTCCGATTGCTGTGCCGGATAAAACAATTGACATATTAGAGGCACGAGCCTCTACTGTTTCTTGAACTACTCCTACTGAAATAAGTTTATTTGCTACATAAGTCTGGGGGCCATTAAAAATTCCTCGACTATTTACAGTGCCGTCGTCCCATTCAATATTTACGGATCCATCGGTAATGTATGAGTAATCGCTTGCTTTTCCAGAAGTACTTCCAACCTCTGAAGATTGTCGAGGTTTTTCAAATTTTACAAGATGTGCGTATACGTACTCTTCTCCTGCAAGAAGAGAATTCTTTAATCCAGTGGATAAATTACGTTCTGCCATATTATGAGCATGCCTCCTCTAATTTTAATGAAAAGCTGTAAAGATTATTTGTATTTAAAGCATACTCTTGTACATCTCCTGATTGAATAACTCTTATCTTTGGGTTCGTGAAATTAACGGTAGCTCCGGTTGAAACTGCTTTTTGCAGCCCAGGAGTAAACGTAAGTGTAGTTGAGGATGCCCGAGTTACTACATATGCTTTTGTATGAGTAGTATCTAAGCTATCATTTATATTAAACATCATTCCTGCTCGTATACCTGTAGTATTATTTACTATAATTGTGTTTGACCCCGCTACGGCGGAAAACGCTGTTTTACTTGTTACTGACTGATTTCGATACTGAGGAAGTTCGACAAAGAAAGGCTTTAGGCTTCCTTGCTTTTCGAGAAGAAAAGCGTATATCGGATTAAACTGAGCTTTTGTCATGGGATTATAAGCAATATCAATATTCCATAAATGATAGCTTACTGCTCTTGAAACAAGTCTGCCAGAGCGAGTACGATCTCTCATAATCGGCTGATCCGAAGATAGTTTAACCGAAGCAAAGCCAGGCCCTGAAGTACCGCTATCAAGGCCCTCTGTATTAATTGCATTATTTGGATCTGGTAAAGTATTCTGAATTGGCATTAGTATTTCCTTGCTTCCCTACTAGGCAGCGCTTTATCATTTACAGTCTCTAGGAAGAGCTCTCCGTGAGCATTTGCCGCTTCGCGAATCATTCCAATTAAATTACCTCTCTGAGCCATTAGTAAATCCTCAACTCCAGAAGCATCAACAGCACTAATAGAGAAATTAACATTAACTGGCTGACCTGTAAATCCTTGGGCTTCGTCTGCCGGAGCAATACGTCCAGCACGCTCTGGTATAAACATTTCCGGTCCTTGCTCCCCTACCATAAACGCGGTGTTTCCACCGGCTGCTCTATATTTCATTCCAGAGAATGCAGGAGTATAATTTGTCATGCCTTGCCCTGTTCCTTGAGCGCCGCGGGCATATGCAAGTTCCCCAGAAGGGCTTCGAGCTTTTGCAAGATCTACGGAGTTTTGTCGATTTCCTACCGAGATCTTGCTTGGACCACTCGCTGAAGGTGCCGAACCTCCTCCTTGATAAGAAGTAGAAGCAATCGCAGCTAATTGCATGGCACCCATTACTCCAGTTATTATGGCAAGAGGCATACCTGCTACAGGGCCTAGACCTATTGGAGGTGCTGCGAGTGCGGCCATTATACCAGCTGCTGTATTTGCAATTGTAACAGCCATTTGAACTTTCTTATTTTGTTCAAATGCTTTTCGTTGTGCTGCTTCTTTTTTCTTTTCGAGTGCTTGAATTTTTGCAAGACTTTCTTTGGATTTTCCGTCTCGTTTCTGCTCTGCTTGTATCTGTTTGTCTATAGTAGCAATTTGAGCATTTGAGTTTGCACTCATAATGTCTCCAATTGCAGAAAAAGTTTGTCCAACGGCTGCGGCTACAGATGCTCCACGAGCCATGCCATCTCCAGTGGCTTGAAATACTTCCCCTACTTTCATCCAAGAGTCGGCTACTGTAATAGCGCCCTGAGCGGCTGCAGATACTAGCTCTCCTTCTGGACCAAGCTGGCGAAGCTGCTCAAGCATTGGATCTGCAATATTTGCATAAGTTGCTAGCTTTTCTCTCGCGGATGCGTCACTTCCTTCAGCTAAAGTGCCTCCAGGCGCTGCTGCAGCCCCTATTCTATCTTGTATAGACCCCGTTGCTGTCATGCTCGCTACTTTTGCAGCATCCCCAGCAGCTCTCGTCTCTTCAATAATTCCACGCATAGTTGTAACATAACTTGCGCCCGCTGCTTGTAAGCTTGCCTCTCTAGTTGATTCCATTGCAGCAAATGCTTTATCAAAGGCGGAAGTATCTATATTTACTCCCTGAGCTTTTAATACGTCTGCTTCTGCTTTTAACATTTGCATTTTTACTTCAAGAAGATCGTATTCTGCATCTATCATTTGAATTTTTAATAAAAATTCTTCTGAAGCTGCTTTCATTTTTTCTTCTTGTAGTTTTTTAGTAATTACATATTCGTCCGAAGCCGTTAGCTCTGCACTTTGTCTAAAGGGGCTCGCTCTATTTGCTTCTTTCTTGTCAATCTCCATAATTGTTTTTCTTGCGGAGATCATAGAATTAGCGGCTGCAATTTGCTTTTGAAAAATATTAAAAGCCGCTTGATCGTATTTATTTTGATTCTGAGTAATTGCTAAAATTTCTTTTTGCTTTTCTACTTCTTCCTCTAAACCTTCTATTCTTTGTACTTGTAGTAGTGCTATTTTATCTTCTATTTCTTTTACTTTTGCTTTATTTGCTTCTGTCTGTTTTTCTGCATCAGTAAGCTGGTTATAAGTAGTTAATTGAGCTTGTAGCTGCCCTATTTGAGCATCAATCATCTTATTTGTTTCTGTTACTACAGTTAAATAAGTACCGGATACTAAAGGAGTTTGTTTTGCTAAATCAAGACGAGCTTTTGCGGCAAGCTCATTTGCTTTCTCCATTTGATACTGTTTTTGGGCGACTTTTAATTCGTCTGTTCTACTTTTAATTACCTGTTGTATTCGTTTTTTAATATCATCAATTGCAGTAGTACTTCCCTTAGTTAAATATGCAGTTATTAAACCTGCGGACGTACTAGCTTCTTTAACTATATTATCTAAACCTATTAAGTTGGCTAAATCTGTTCCGGCTTTTTCCTTAAATACTTTTAAAAAGTCTTCTCCGCTTTCTGCACCAACTCTACTTGCTACTTTGTCTAAATCATCAAAGGAGGATACTAAATCATCAATTGGAGTAGAAATAGTAAAATTAGCCATAAATTTAGAAATAGGTTCATTTGCCGCACTAATTGTTTTTGATAAATCTGAAAATTTCTTTGCGGGTTTTCCTACTGCTTTATCAAGCTGATCCATTACTTCTACTAGTTTTTGAGATTGCCCCTCTCCATACCCTATAACATCTAAAAGAGTTTTTGCTTCCGGGTATAATTTTTTGAACTCGGCAGCGAGTTCTGGCGAAGACGTAATTAATTTATCAAAGGCACTTACTTCTGCAGTTTTAAACATTTTACTATTTTGCTGAAACCAGCGAGTAATACCCCCTAACCCTCTTCCAGCTTCATTTGTTTCTAAAATCTGCTTCTTTATATTTTCAAAAGCGGTAGAAAACGTTTCATACTTTTGAGCAGTACCGGCCAACTTATTTAAGTTAGAAAAAGAGCCTGCCAACTCATTTATAGTACTTGTAAGTTCGTCAGCAGATTTTTCATAACTTTTTTGAGCATCGCTTTTAAATGCATTGTTTAATGCAACAAGTCCTTCGAATAATAAGCCTACGATAAATATAATTTGACCTATTAAAGGGATCGCATTAACAAGTGCGGCTCCAAAGAATCTAACGCTAAGGCTGGCTTTTCTGAATGCGTTCGACACAAAAATTTGAGCTGAGCCTAATGCAGTAGAGTTTGCTCTTGCTACTTTGGCAGATTTATCATATCTGCGAAGCTGTACTAATAACTTTTTATATCCATAAGAAAACTTTCCGTTGGCTGCCGAAGCAAGAACAGAAGCGTCTCGTACAGAAATATTTGCCGCAGCGTTTGTATAATAAGCTTTATTTATAGAATTAAGAGTTTTCTTCGAGTCATTTAAGGCAGCTGTTTTCTCGCGAGTAACTTTAGAAAATCTTCCAGTATCTTCAATACTTTTAGCTAATCCAGCATTACGCTGTCGTATAGACTGGTTTGTATATCTAATTGCGCCTGCATATGATTTTTCTACATTCTCTCCGCTTTGTAGTGCTTTTACAAATACTTGTGCGCTTTTGGTGCCGCCTGTAAACGCTTTTGATTGCTTTAATTTTTGTATAGATAGTGCCGCAGACTTGCTAGACGCTGTAGCAAGTTTAGCACCTAGCCCTTCAAGTGCAGGTATCGCGGCTGTAATTACACTTTTAGAGAATACTACAAGAACTCCGGATAATGCAATTAAGTTATCCGCTAAGAATCCTACAAAAGCGCCTACAGGAGTTCCTACAAAATTTATAAGTGTCTTAGTTAGATTATTAAAAGAGGCTGCTAGTCGATCATAAGGGTTTGCATCTACCGAGTCACCTATTGCTTGATATTTTTTCTCGCCTTCTGCAAGTACAGCATTCATAAATGCTTGACGTTTTTCAAAACTTGTTAACTGGTTAGCCGTTTTTCCTAGTTGCCTTGCATAAGTCTCTGTTGCATCATCAAGACGAACCATAATTCCTAATTCATCTAATAGTTCAGGCTCTAACTTTGCTGCACCACGAGTAAGACGAGCAAGAGAATCAGCAGTATCTCTACCTAACGCTATAGAAGCATTCTTAGCTACAACTCCTAAGCGCTCTATTGTCTCAGCCCCAAACCCACTGCTCATAACAAGAGAGGTAGATCTCATTGCCTCTTCTAAGCTAAGAGCGTTGCCTGTAGCTGTTACTAACCCCGAAGAGATTGTTTTCATAGCAACTCCAGCAGACTGCCCCATTGCTGTTAAACCTTCTGTAAGTTGCTCTACTTGCGCCGCTCTTTGTAATACTCCAAAAGCTGCAGTAACTGCGAATACGTTTGCAGCTAAAGTTGCATAGGCAGGAACGAGCCCAGAGCCTATTCCCTGTGCTTGTTTTGCAAAAGCTTTTGTACTATTAGAGGTAAGCTGCGCTGCCCCTTTTTCTACCTTATTGTATCCTGTTCTGGATCTAGAAAGATTATCCGTGGATTTTGCTGCTTTTTCAGCTCCGGATTCTATCTTTTTAAGACTACCATCTTCCTGGACACGGTAACGTACTACAATTTCATTTTGGGCCACTATTTTTTCTCTTTAGCTTATCATATTCTCTCTTTAGTTGATCAGAAGATTGTTTGATAGCTCTGGAGTCTAGCCATTGAAGAAGTTCCAAAAAATATTCTTTGTCTTCAATATTATAGACTTCCAATAAGTGCGGAAGATTTGTATAATCTTTTCCTATGTATCCTATTTCAGGGTATACTCGATCTCCTAAAATATTAAAAGTGTTTATCGCAAGCTGTACTATATCTGGAAAATCGTGCCAATCTGGAGGTATCTCATCAGGATCTGGCTCTTTACCTAGCTGCTCACACATAGCTAAGTATCGTTCTTGAGTCATTTTTGCATCAAGATTCTTGTACATCTTCTCCAGTCGATTTAGGGCTTCCTCTTTTTCCTGAGCTACGAAAGTTATCTAAATCAAAGACTACCTCGTTGAGCCACGTATCAAATTCTGTTGATTGACTAATTAAAACCTCTGCATTATCTTCTGTGTACTCTAGCTCTTTTGTAATGTCTTGACCTTCTGTGTCGATTAACAGCAATGTTTCAAGATGCTCAAGAGTTAGCCCTTTCCAATCTTTAACAGTTGAGGTTGCAAAGTCTTTTACAAATTTATCTTCATCTAATGTTTCAATTACTTGACGAGTTTTGCGATCGAACTTCTGCACTGTGCAACGTTTTCTTAAATTGTTTAGCTCTTTACGAGACAAATTTGCAACTTTTACAGAAAAGCCGGGTAAGCCCGGAAAGTCAACCCAAACTTCTTTGGTATCGACCATTAATTTTTTTAATTCCATTTTTTAAGATTCCTCTTAGGTAAGTTTAGTTATTATACTAGACAGAGCCGTGGTGTTGTCTATAAGTCTCCAATCATAGTTTTGTGTATAGACGGGCCCAACCTCTAGTCTGTTTGTAAATGAACATGATGGCATATTAAGCTGTAATCCAAATAAAGTACTTGAAATTACTTCCCCCACAGAAATCACAAGACTAGAGTTTGAAGACCAGTCTTGTAAGCTATCTGTATTTGAGGAATTTACATATCTTCCAATATTCCCAGCTAGTATTCTTTTACTTACTGTAAAAGAAGACGGAAACATTGACGTTGCTGCATTTGTTGCCGAGATCGCACCGTGCACTGTAGTATATGGATCCCAATCAACTTCATTCTGCAGCTCTGCAGATATACGATATACCTCCGAAGAGATATCACTACCATCTAATGTTATTGTCTGCTGAGTATTTCTAAGAAATGTTCTCGATGCAGACCTGCTTTGCACAGTTCCTGGAATAGTGTACGACCCCGCCGCACCTACTTTTGACAATTTTGATGCTTCTCCAGAAATTGTAATACTCAGAGGTTGTGATTTCTCAATAACAAAACTCCCATTTGTAATTACTGCATATTCTAGCTTAAAAACATCTAATTGTGTAGAAATATATAGATCGAAAGTATTATAATCAACTAGTCTATCTATTACTATATCTAAATCGCTTTCTTTTAAGAAAAACGTTTTAAATTCAAAGTTTGCAGGATTAGCAGTATTAATAACAGATCCTTCAAACATATCCTGGTCATGAAGAGTTTTTACAGAATAGCTATTATCTGTAAAAGTCTGGCTAAACGAAATACTCTCTATATCTATATTATACTGTAATCCGCCGGATACGATATATAGTTGAGCTTCTTTTAAGAAATTAAACGTAGCCATTATGTCCCATTCATTAGGAGAAGATTCCCCTGCTTTTTTATAGGTATAGTATAGAATAGAAGACCATAAAAGTCAAGAATTATTTTTTAGAGGGGAAATAAAAAACGGGCCGAAGCCCGTTTCATAAAAGTATTTCTTATTACTGTGAAGTAGCTCCAACATAAGTAAGAGTCGCTTCATCCGTATCACTAATGTCTGACGGTAGAGCGTGGAAATTAGTTTCTACACTAATAACATCTTCAATTGAGTGGGTAGGAATTTCAATATGAGCTGTTGGAAATACAAAACGCATATGAGGTGCAGAAGTACCGCCTACATCAAAAATAAGCTTAAACGAGTTAGTAACAAGAGTAGTAGAAGCAAGCAAATCATCAAACAAATCTGCACTTGATCCAGCATTGTGATCAATGTAGCAAGTAAAGCTTCCAGATACAGATCGGCTTCCCATTACATGATTTAAAGGCTCATTTACAATACCCAAACTCGCAGGTGTTACAAAATTTACTTCGTTAGTAAAACTAACATTACCGCCAGTAAGTACAACATTATATGAACTTAAAATTGGAGCCGCGCCAGATCCTGTAATAGATAACTGAGTTAGTCGATTACGAATAAAGTTACCTGTTGAAGTAATTTCGTTAGTAATCGCGCCAGTTAGATTAGGAGCTGAGTCGGGTTCTGATAACTTTTTCGCTTGTCCTGACCAGTTAATTGTAGTAATTCCATCAATATCAAAATCAACAGAAGCCTCTGTAAGAACTGCATCTGTCAGTTGATACCAAAGATCTGTACCACCATCGGAAGAAGCAGGAAACTTAAAATAAATTGTAGAAGTTGCAAAAGTAAGTTTATTTGAAGAATCAAAATCTATTTTTGCACCTACAATATCGTCCCCAGAAGCTGTTGTGACTTGACCAATCACATCAGTCCATACACCGGGATCGCCTGCGCCACCAGCAGGATTAAAAGAGTCAGCAGGAGCGCCTGCAAACATTGCCCAGAGAACTTCCTCTACTGCATGATGTTCGTCTGTTCCGCCATCGTCAACAGTATATGGTCGAGCATATGTAGAAAAGCTAAACTCAGCAGGAGCAACAGAATCTGTAAACATTTTTCTACCACGACGGCTTGCATTTGAGCTATCCGCCATCTCTGCAAGTGTTACTTCGCTTGTGTTTGTAGATTGAGAAAAAGAATATCCGTCAAGTACAGGAATCTCCCAAAGAGAGCCTGCAAAAGAGACGTATACTTTTACCTCTCTACTTAAATGTAATGAATTTGCCATAGTTTATCTCCTATGAATATTGAAAGGACATGATCGTGAATCCTTTGATTCGTGTCAGTCGTTTCTAGTATCGAACCTCTACAAGCATCTCTCCAACGCCATAGGGTTCAAGTACACCTTCGTCAGTATCAATACTAACTATAGTGATTTGTTGTGTATATTGTTTTGTTCCGTTTCGATCAGTATACTCAAGTCTAGAGTTTTGCTCTAATACTGTCTCTACATCTTCCATTAGAGCCTCAAGCGCGGATACTGCATCTTCCTCATAGACATAGCAGCGGAGTGTGACAGACATAAACCTATCTTTGTAGCCACCGCCTTGATATTCTCTTGTTTCTGACCCCGCATTTAGATGAATTGCAGGGAACTCTTCTACTTCATCCCAAAATTTTAGTCTTGGAGAAACATTTTCAAATAAATTAGTAGCATAAGTTCCTGTACCATCAATATCTTTTAGCGCGCTAACAAGACCGTTAATTATGGCAAGTCTTCTTGTTGTGTAATCTCTTGCCGCCATTATACTCTCCTAGTGTAGAATCTGCCTATGGCTAGTTCTGTTGCTATCTCTCTAATTGATTTGTCAATTAGATTTCGTGGATCTCTCTCATGACTGGAAAATCTAGAACCGCTACTTGTCTCATATACCTGATACGGCTCTTTTTGGTAGGTAAAACCAATACTAGGAAAACCTTTTGCAGTTTTTGAAATATCAACAACTCTAACACTGCTTAAAAACCTTCCGGACCTATTTTCAAGTGCAGGAAATTTCATATTTTTATTCAGTTGTTGAGGTAATCTATCATTTAAAATTTTTATAAAGGCTACTTGATTAACTAGTCCTGGCTGACGTTTTCTTTTTGCTAAGGGAACTTTTTTTATCCTCACGGAACTTAGCGTACTTTTTGCTTTTTTTGTACTCTGCCTATTACTTAAGTTAGCGCTTCTTTTGGTCTTTTTCGGAGTTTTTGGTTTTTTAACCTTTACACCTTTTAATTTTTCAAAGGGCATTAAAGTACTAATTGCAACTTCTTTAGCCTTTCTTTCTAAAATAGAATCGGATCCTTTTAATCCCTCAATAGGGATATTACTATTTAATTTCTGAATAGCAGACTTTAAGTCTTTTAACATTTCAGACTTATCTTTTGCGCTAGTAAATCCTGCTTTTTGGTTTCCTACTCTGCTTTGAATGTAAAAAGTGTGGCTATCATCTGAGTCGTCTCGAACTATATCCAGTTTAATTCCCAGTAACTCTAGATTTGATTTTAAAGCCTCTTTATCCATTTCTCCTTTATACGCAGTATTAAACGCGGAATCAAGGGCGTCCCTCATTCTTGTCTCTAAAATACCTTCGCCTTGCTCATGCCCGCCTTCAAAAAGATCAGAGCCCCTTTCTATTCTTTCATCACTAACATATAGACTTTGAGTATAGGTTGTTCTATCAAGTTGTTTTTTTGCCTTTGTAAGAGTTACTTTATATTCTTTTTCTAAAAAATCAACCAAAGAGAGTGCAAAAGAATCTATTTCTTCTTTATATACTTTTTTAAGTTTATCAAAGTTATCAAACGCTTTATTTTTTTGTAAATTTATCTCTACCCCTAAGGTAACTTTTAAGAAATGTTGATTAGAAATAATTTTTACTTCATCCCTGTTTGCTAAAGTTGTTTTTGCGTTGTGTCTTAAATTTGTTAATATATTATATGCGTGAGTTTTTAAAAAATTCTCGACATTTTCCGTAAAAAATAACTTTTTTAAGCCCCTAAAGTCGAATTCTTCTTCTAGCTCGTTAATAAGTACCCTAGGATAATACACAAAAGTTTGCTCTCGTCTATTTGCAGTATATCTTCTATAGGGATCACTACTACCTTGTAGCTCTTTATGTAATTTTTTTAAGAAACTTTCTAGGCTTGCCTTAGACATTAGAAATTTTTGTATAGGTCAAGTACACGTTTAATGTGGTCAGGAAAGGCAACATTATTAGTCATACTTGTGCTTGCTTGGTTTTGAACCGTTGCTCCAGAAAGTGTTCTTCGTTCTTTATGCTCATCTTTTAAGTAGTACGTAATTAGATCACATACTGCAAGTTTTAAATCTTCAGGACAAGTTTCATAGCCTGCAGTATATACTACTCGTACAGCGCCTGGGCCTTTTCTCCAGCTTCGATATCCAGATGCGGTAGTTCGAATAATGCTATCCGTTGCAGAATCAAAGTAATATTCATGATCTGATGTTGTTAATTCTACATAACTAGAACTATATCCATCACGCTCTTCTACAGAGACAATCGTGTTAACTGGGCTTTCAGTAAGCTGAACTACATGAGTATCCCAGTTTACATTTAAAACTTCTGTTTTATTTGTAGAATAGTAGTCAATAATACTATTTCCACAATAAGTTTTTACTAATTGACTCACCGAAGGAACCAAAGAATTTAAGCGTAAGTCATCCTTCGGAGAGTTAATCCCCTCGGACTCTTTATATTCTGCTACTGAAACTAAATTTGCCATAATAATTCAATTAGTAAAAACTTGGGGAGGGCGACCTCCCCAGGTTAAGAAGATTAAGCTGTTGCTACAACTTTAACCGCAGAACGGTTTGCAGCATCATCAGCTACGAGTTCATTGAAGCCAAGTGACTGGCTAGCAACGATTACACGACGCTGATTACCAACTTCATAGTCTTGCTCTACTGCAACACCACGTAGGCGTGGAATTACATAGTTACGCAAGTTTACAGCGTATGCTACTGATGCACCAGCTGCTTCTGCTTCGAAGTTATCAGATACGATTACGGGTGAGCCGTAAACAGCACCGATAGTACCAGTGATCTTAGTTGCAACATCTGAACCTACGTCAGTGATGTCAGCAAACTCAGGATCAGCAAGCAGATCGTAGTAACGCTTCTGAGAAACGATGTAAGCTACGTCTTCTGGCATAATACCGTATTTGCCCATATCTTTACGAGCTTGGAGCAACATAGCAGCAGTCAAAGTTGCTGAGTTGCCGGTTGCAAGGCTAGCACCATCAAGATCGAGAGCGCCGCCGCTAGAAGCAGTAGCAAAACCTTCGATACCAGAGAAAGTACCATTACCGTTAAGGATCGCTGTATCAACGGCACGAGCGTGAGCACGAGCAACTGAATCGATTAGCATAGGCATCAAGTTAACAAGTACTTCTTCATCAACATGATTGTCCATGAAAGTCTGTGAAATCAGACGGTAAGCCTGAAGCACAACTTGCTTGGCCTGGTAAGTGTTCGCAGCAACCTGCGTACGGTTTTCCAAGTTACCAGAAGTAGCAGGGCCAGTCTGCCAAGTAGCAAGATTGGTGTCGCCCTGAATTGGCAATACTTGTGACTGAGAATTGATCTGAACTTCACGGAACAACTGCGCAGTACGCAAGTTCAAAGTGATTTCTTTTTCGATCTGACGAGAAACTTCAGTTGCGATGTTTGGATCAGTTGAGTCATAAGCCATACCAGCTTTCTCAAATACTGCACGACCGTAGTTCGTGTCAAAACCTTTACCAGTGATAACACCGAGCATATGAGCATTCATAAACTCTTTGCCCCACTTAGTAATGTCAGCTGACTTAGCTTCACGATCCCCGAAAACACGCTTTGACTCACGAATCTTCGTGATCTCTTCGTTTTTCTCTTCGAGTTGAGCTGCAAAAGTTTTGATAACTTCATCAATCTTTGCATCTTTCTCAGCCAGTTTTGCTTCAACATCTTTCAAAAGACGCTCTGCACCTGACTCAACGCCTACTTGAATAGCAGACTTAACTTCTTGTTCTTGAGCAGCTTTCTGAGCAGCTTCGGTAGCTGCTTTTTCTTCTGCTTCTTGTGCTGCTTTAGCCGCAGCGGCTTTTTCTTCGGCTTGCTTCATTGCAATTTTAGCAGCAGTTTCTTCAGCTACTTTCTTAGCGAATGCTTCCAAGTCGAT